>OHFL01000504.1_pt1 | contig 25486 bp, 17 predicted proteins | sample 1567491 | NCBI WGS metagenome assembly OHFL01 (sample SAMEA3879539, study PRJEB24766) | human gut metagenome | biome: human-associated habitat; feature: feces | place: USA | collected 1985/1987 | reverse complement strand
TCATCAGCTGGAGGTACAATAGGAACCTGAGCAACTAACGGACTAAATAAACAAGTCAAAAAAGATATACTAACTGTTCGTAACTTTAAGAGTTTGCTTACAAAAAACATAGGCTATAGTATTAATTATAATTATAATTATTAATTTGAAATTAGATATATAATTTAACAACTAAGCGAACACTTTTACCATACGACATATATTTATGTACATAGATACAAACGATCTGCTTTCAAATGGTGAAATATACAGTAAATTCACCATCTAATAAAGTCCACAAATATTATTCAAATCAACCAACAGTATGGTCATACTACCTTGATCACATCCTCATAATCATCAATATAAATTTCTAAATGCTGCGAATAAATCTTTGGTGATAAATATTATCCATGCCAAAACACCTTGAATGCTATGAATCAAAGTTAATAATGATCCCGAAAATTGCCATATCGAAATAGATTTTAATAAATAATTTAATTTATTTACAGAACAAGCAATAATCTTTAAATGATAATTTTTCAATCAGCAGAACCAATCACAAATATTGAATTTACAGGAGACAACGCTAATTTGAATTTTGTATAAATTGTACCATTTTCTTTTTCTTCATATATGACATCTGTTTTCTTCATTACAGTTCCTGTATAAGGATTCCATTCCTCTAAATCAAGCTTTCCACGCAACTCTACTTTCGTATCAATATACTCATCCGTAGAATTTGCAAAAAAATATATTTCTTTCCCATTCTTTTGTTTATGAATATAAGAAAGCATACCCAATTTTTCTGAAGACAAATTCCGATATTCATCAACACCCAACAAAGGACGATGTAAAGCATCTGGTTGATTCAATTTATCCACTCCTGAAATTATCACATCAGGGATCGGTAATAAAGACTGAATAGCATTAGCTAAAACATCTTTTTCTGCTAACGGAATAAACACAGCTTCTCCACCATTCTTATTTAATGTTCTGAATAGCTTATCTGGCATTTTCTTTTGCGAATCAATGCCAAATACATCTTTAACCAAAGCTACTAATTCTTTATCACGACCAAACTCCGCAGACTTGCTAGGCAGTTGATGTGTACCTAAAATTTTACCTCCAGCCTCATAATAAGCCTTTATTTTCTTCATAGTTTCTACAGATAGAACCAGCGAAGATGGCATTATCAACAACTTATACTCCTGATGCGTAATAGAATTTGACAAACATAATTTTCCATCAGCTATTTGATATTTATCCTTTACCAATTCCTCTGGATGAACAAAAGTAAAATCTTGTCGAATTTGTCCAGTTAACATCTCACTGATCCGATTATAATCCGTATTAGCAGGAACATCTTTACCTATTGTTGGACGCATCGGATTCTCAAATTCATACCAAGCCTCCAAAGATTCTATCGGATAAAGAAGAGCAATATCAGCCACACGATTACCATCCTGTAGTAAAGCAACTGAACGTCCCACATAATCACTATATTGATGTAATGCAGGACCTAACAATTTACTATGATGAGCAATCAAAGGAGGGATCTTCACATGAGTTGGATCATACCACATCCCATGAGGGACAAAAAAATTAAATCCACGAACCATCAATTCCATCGCTCCGCGATATAACATAAACGAATCCATATCAGCAGTATAATTTCCATAGATTTCAACAGCAACATTCGGACGATCAAAAGCATCAGCTGCAGAACTAATCAATTTAAATCCTGGACGACCATAAGGATAACCATGAATGGCATCTGCTAAAGGAACTGATACATGCTCATAATATTTAAATGGATCCCCGTACATATCAACAGTTGTAGGTTCATAATTTCCTGGAGGATGTCCCATACTTATCAAATCATGTCTAGTGCTCCATTCCCCTACTCTTTTAGGATAACCTTCTCCTATTAAATCTGCTCGTAATCCATAAAATGCCACTCTTGCAGCTTCTGTATCTTGACCTATATCATACCATAAAGCAGGATAATATAGCACTGCTTTCTTTTTATAACGCCTTTCAAATTCTGTGGTCAAATTCATATTCCAATAACGTGAATTTCCTAGATAACCAACATCATCAAAAAATGTTCTCCGAATTGTCGTTCCAAAATAATTCCGAAATCTTTTTGCATACTCTTCATATGTCATAGAAATAAACTGGTCAATGCCTTCATTGTCCATATAATCTAAACGAGAATCCACATTATATTCCAAATAAAAGGACATAATTTTCCAATTACCTTTAGGGGCTTCCCAATATAATACACCGTCATTGACATTGGGAGTTAAATCGATTCGTTCTTTTGTATGAATATCCATTGCAATTACCCCCATAAACAAGTCTTTAGTAGTAACCTGTTTCTTGATTTGCTTAGGACCTATAAAATCAAATTCTTGTTTACTCAAACGTTTTTGCGTAAATTGAGGATACTCTTCTTGCAAACGTCCTCCCATCACTCCACTAGGAAAATCTATATCATCATACAATATTACTTCTGTTCCCAAATTTCTAGAACATTCTAATATATCGCGATAACGATCAAAATAAGCTTCGCTCAAATATTCAGGCCCCGTTCCCGGACATATACCTGAGCCGTTCCACATTTTAGAAGGCGTTAAAGGCAACACTGCAACCCCTCCAAAACCATCCTTTTTATAAGCATCTGTAATTTGCTCATAAATACAATCCTTTTTTAAGTTTCCATTAATATGCCAAAATGGCTGAGGCCTATTCCGATTTGGGGGATTTACAAAATCCTTATACATGTCTTGCTGCTTATTAATATAAGGTGCACTATTATCAGTGCACCCCATTAATAAAAAGCCCCCCAATGTACAAATAAACATTTTTAGCTTCACATTAATCATGATTTAATACCCTGGATTTTGCTCTAAACTATTATTACTTTTCTGTATTTCCTGATAATGAATCGGCAATAAAAAGAACGCATCTTTCCAATCTGTTTCTCTAGAAGCTAATGAAACCATAAAACGTTCATATGAAAAACCATCCTCAGTCTTATTTATAATGAGACCATACAAAGGATTCTTATCTGCAATTCTCCACCGTCTTAAATCAAAAAAGCGATGACCTTCAAACGCCAATTCGATTTGTCTTTCATGATAAATACGTTCTAATAAAGCAGAGCCGGTTTCATCTATTGGAGGCATATTAACGCTCTTTCTAGCTCGAACTTTATTCACATATTCTCTCGCCACATCTTCATTACCCAAATGATATTCAGCTTCTGCATAATTCAGATAAATTTCAGCCAAACGAAAAAATGGATACGGCATGGTATAATGGTGAGATTGAGAAACAGGTTCGTTTTCATTCACCCATTTTCTACAATAATAACCCGTCATTGTCATATCTTGGTTCTGCATATCGGCTCCATCTTGAAAAGTTTCAACAACTCTATTATTTACAGTAGTCGATCCGTTATAATAGATACAATCATAAAAACGAGGATCCCTATCCGCATACGGATTCGCAGGATCATACATGGAATTAGGATTGACTTCTCCTGTCGCTGTATTGAGTACCGGAATTTCTCCATCTTTCGTCTCATATGCATCAACCAAGTTTTGGGTCGGAGTATTCCATCCACGCCCTCCATCACCAGTACAAGCCATATTAAATCCAGCTGCATGAGAATAAGTCTCGCTGAACTCTTTCGCAAAAATATATTCGCTATTGGCTACATCAAAGAACATATCCCGATAGTTGTCGCATAACGAATAACCCTTGTCAAACAGGTCTTTGGCTGCATCTGCCGCTTTTTGCCACTTTTCTTTATCATCTGTCGGATTATTCAATGGACTGGCCGCATAAAGTAGCACTCTTGCCTTCAAAGCTCTTGCCGCATTTGCACTAGCACGATTTCTTTCTGATGGCCGATCAGGTAATACAGTGATCACCTCATCCAAATCCTTTATAATATAGTCTACACATTCATCATAAGAATTACGTTTAACACCAGACCAATCGCTATTAATATCAAAAACTTCCTCAATTATAGGAACTCCACCATAAGAACGAATTAAACGGAAATAGATAAAAGCTCGAATAAATTTCATTTCTCCTATCATTGTTTGTTTAAAATCCTCATCAACGTCTGATGTTTGTATATTGGTAAAGAATAAGTTCAAATTATGCAAATACTTATAGCCGGAATTCCAGAAATTCAATACATCTCCTACAGCACCTATATTATCAGAAGTCAGCATATTCTCACGAATATAGTTACAACCTTCGTCATTGTATTTTGCATAAACTTCATCTGAAAAAAAGGATAAACGATACCAATTGTCTTGCCCAATTAAAGCGCCATACTGATCATTAACAAACATCTTGATCAAATTCTGATCTTGCCAAATAGTTGCGTCTGAATAACTATCATTCGGTGCAATATCTAAAGTATCACCGCACGAAGAAAACAACAATGCCACAGATATAAGTCCACCATATATAAATCTTCTCATAATACTTACTTTTTAAAATGAAACATTTACACCAACATTAATCAATCGTTGTGGGTTCAAAGCCCAACCGCCATATCCACTACCAGTAGCTTCCGGGTCTATACCCATACCTCTCATATGATCTATCGAAAATAAATTTGTACCACTTAGATAAACTCTCGCATTAGCTACACCCATTTTTTCTCGAAGAGAAGCAGGTATTGTATAACCAATTTCTGCGTTTTTCAACTTAAAAAATGCAGCATTTATATTTGTAAAAGTAGTTCCTCCAATCTTATTTGGGGTACCTAAACGAGGCTTGGTCCCATCAGGATTATCAGGAGTCCACATATCTTCAGTCCACCACTTCATCAAATTTCCTGCCCCACCAGACGAAGGATCTACCCAAACATCATTGATGGTATTAATAACTTTTGCCTGACCTTGAAACATCAATGAAATATCAAACTGTTTCCATGTTAATCCCAAATTCAATCCATATACTATCTGAGGTATATCGGTCAAATCTTGGCGAATTTGATCTAAAGAATTAATTTCTCCGTCACCATTCGCATCCCAAATTTTAATATCTCCCGCCATTGTTCCCGGTCGTTTTGGAACAGTAGGATCGTTGATATCGGCCTCACTATAAATACCTATAGCTTTATAACGTAAGGAACTTCCTATTGGATGTCCCTCTGATTTTTGATATTCTTCAGCCATTGGTACTTCATCAGAGAACACAACTTCATTCTTGGCATAAGTAAAATTACCAGAAATTGAATAAGATAAATCTTTACTAATAGCTTTTTGATGACCGATCATAAACTCTATACCTCCATTCTCTGCAATACCAATATTCTCATCGGGTAATGATAATCCAGTAAATGCTGGGACAGAAGCATTTCGCTTTGTCAAGATATTTGTTCGGCGAGACTTGAACCAATCAAATTCAAAACTTAATTGTCCATCCCAAAAACGAGATTCCAACCCAACATCATATGAGTTAGCAACCTCCCAAGTAATATTGGGATTGGGTGTATTTTTTTGGGATAATCCAGAAGCTAAAGCTCCGTTAAACACAGCTCCCGACGTTAATCCATATAACACCATATATTGATAAGCAGCAACGGCATCATTACCCATTTGTCCCCAAGAAGCACGTAATTTTAAATTATCCAACCAATTTACATCTTGCATAAATACCTCTCGAGAAATAGTCCAACCAGCAGAAACGCCAGGAAAGAATCCATAACGATTACCCTTGGGGAAATTTTGAGAGCCATCATACCTGAATTGAAATTGCAACATATATTTATTGTCAAAATCATACAACAAACGTCCAAAATAGTTCAACCGAGCTGTTTCTGTAAAATAACCATTATTCGTTTGCGTATTACTATCCCCAAATGGTAATTCTGATATAGATCCACTGGGAAAATTACCCCTATATCCATTTAGCATACTTGCATTTGACTTATTCCCTTCAAATCCTAAAAAGCCATCAATCGTATGCACTTCATTAAATGTATTATGATAATTTACTCGTAAATTTCCTGTCAAACTCTCTGTCCGTTTTTCCTCAATACTCAATGACGGACTGGATACTGTCGGAACCACTACCTTTGTATATTCATCTGTTGCTTGATCATAATTATACACATAGGCAACATTCTTAAACTGTTTATATTTTTGCTGATAAAAATCATAAGCAACAGAACCATTTATAGACAGTCCTTTTATCCATGGTATATCTATTGTAATATTTGCCAATGAATTTAAAATCCAGCGATCAGTTCTTGTTTCTCCTGCTTCTCCTGATGTCTGAACTAATGGATTATCCCCATCACGAGCTGGAGCTGCATAATCTGTACCTGGATATTTTGCTAAAATTGTTGGTAAATTTAATGCTACATGTGAATACATAGAACCTCCATTTACAGATCCATCTCTAGGCAAAACTCTATCTAACTTCTTCGCAGCTAAATCTACACTTAATCGAATATATTTATTAACTTTTGCATCTAAATTCGACCTTACATTAATTTGCTGGTTATAAGTAAATCCATTATTAAATGGAGTACCTTGATGTAAAAAACCGCCTGATAGGAAATATTGAACTTTCTCACTACCTCCCCTCAATGATAAATTCGCTTTATCTTGGTGAGTCCATGTTTTTTGTACTGTTCTATACCAATCGGTATTAGGATGACCTAATGGATCTGAGCCATCTCTAAATAATTGGATATCTTCATCTGTATATAAACGAGGCAATCCTTTCGTATCATTTGCATAATTACTAGCCACAGCATAAGTTGCCGCATCTGCCATTTCTACGATACGCGTAGGTTGTGCAAAAGAATGATTATATGTGACATTTAAAGTTGGTTTCATGCCTTCTTTTCCACGCTTAGTCGTTATCAAAATCACTCCATTAGCAGCTCGTGATCCGTAAATAGCAGCAGAAGCATCCTTCAATACAGATATAGATTCGATATCATTTGGATCCATACGAGACAAAATACCATCCTCTTCACTTCGGGCAATACCATCAACAACATACAACGGTTCCGTATTCCCTCCATAGGTACTTTTACCACGAATAAAGATAGAGGTTCCTTCATTTCCAACCTCACCAGAACGAGTATTAATAATAACACCTGAAAGACGTCCTGCTAAACCAGCTGCTACATCTGCCGAAGGACTCACGGCTATATCGTCTGCTTTTACAGAAGTAATCGCAGCCGTTACAACTTCTTTCTTCTGCGTTCCATATCCCACAACCACCAATTCATCCAAAGCCTGAGAGTCTTCTTTTAATGCAATTGACAATTGTTTCTGCTTACCAATCTTGATTTCTTGATTGGTATATCCAACATAAGTGACAACTAAAGTAGCACCTTTCGGTACATCCAACGAGAACTTACCATCCATATCAGTAATGGTTCCGTTGGTAGTTCCTTTTATCATAATATTAGCTCCAATGACAGGCATGCCAGTAGGGTCTAATACGGTTCCTGTAATTTTGTTATCCTGCTGAACAGCATCCGGTACAACAGCCAAGTTTTTCTCTTTCCGCATCAACATGATATTTTCTCCTTCGATGGCATAGATGATATCTGTACCTTCAAAGATGGTTGATAGAACTTCGGCAGTTGTTTTGTTGACTGCATTGACACTCGTTTTTCTCTTCAGATCTACTTCTTTCTTGTTATAGACAAACAGATAATCGGTCTGCTTCTCTATTTCTGAAAGAATTTTTCCGGTAGACACATTATCAGCTTGAATATTTACACGCATGGTTTGTGCATTACCCGTCGCGAAGACGCCCATAGAGGCGGTAAGTAACAAAGCACAGGTTAATTTCATGGCTCGATTTGTTTTTATAGGTGTTTTTATTTTAGGCAATAACAGCCCTGTACAAATATTTTTCATACATTTGTCGTGTTTAAGTGAGTACTAAATTGATTTAAGGGAAAGTCAATTATTCACTGACTTACAGATTCGGGAGATGTTGCAGCATCTTCCGAATTTTTTGTTTCTTTTTTTATTTTACCATAGGCCTTCGATTTAACACGTTGTTTATTTTATTATTATCAAATTTTGTTCCTCCTCTTCTATATAGGTGAATTTATGCTTTAGCTGTAATACTTTCAATACGTGTTCTACACCATCCCGAATACGGAATTTACCGGAATAATGGTATTTCATCAGCGAAGGTCTTTGAACTACAATATTAACATCGTAATATAACTCCAGCTTCTCTATCAGACTACCAATGGACTCGTCATCCAAACAGAGCAATCCTTCTTTCCAACGGAAATAGTTTTTATCCTGAATGGTTGAACGTACCAGCTGACCTCCGTCACTGACCACTTGTTCATCCGGTTTTAAACGAATCGTCTGCGATTTATTCGCATTTGAAACCTCCACGCTTCCTTTCAACAAAGAGGTTTCGAACTGTTCTTTATCTTTGTATGCCTTTACATTAAATTCGGTACCTAATACTTTCACATCATATTTGGAGGTATGAACCGTAAAAGGAGCTTCTTCCTGATGGGTCACCTCAAAATATCCTTCTCCATCCAATTCTACTTTCCGGGCGTCTTTTTGAAAGCGATCCGGGAATTTTAACTTCGAACGAGAATTTAACCAGACTTTAGTACCATCGGCCAATAACAGTTCGGCCCGTTGTCCGGCCGGAACAATTACGGTTTGCATATTTACCGGATCATCTTTTCCATCAAAGAAAGCTTTTGTTCCTAAAAAGGTAATCAGGATAACGGCTGCCACCTTCAAGAATTCAATCCAAACCGGCTTGAATGTCCGTGTTTGTTTTTCCTCTTGTTGGTTTTCTTCAATCGGACTCCACAAAGAAATATCATAAAGCTTCCTTAAAGAACGATACTGATGCATGTGTTCCGGATCTTCGTCCAGCCAACGCACCACCTTTTCTCTTTCTTCCGGTGTTGTTTCTCCCTTTATGTATTTCATCAACAATTCATCCATATTCTTACCGAATTTTCTATTATAACGATTCACGAAAAGATATCCCTAAACAAAAATAGATTTTTTTTGAGAAAAAATTGGATGAGACGAGTGTTTTTCCTTTTCCTCTTACTGGCATACTACTATTTCTAAAAAGCAAAACAGGGTTCACACACCTGTCTATTCCCTTGTTAATAAGCGATTTCCTGTGAAGGGTGTGAAATCTGATTAATTCTGATACCAATAGAACCAGATAAGCCACAGCGGTAAATAATCTTTCAAGGCGATACGCATGGCTTTCAATGATTTTGTGATGTGATACTCTACGGCTTTGGGTGTCAGGTTTTTCTTTTCGGCAATTTCTTTTACCGACAAGTTTTCATATCGGCTTAACCAAAAGATTTCGCGCGTCTGTTCTGACAACGTTTTTAAAGTCTGCTGGATAATCCGCTGGATTTCTTCCGAAAACAGTTCGTTCGGGTCACAGGCTTCCAATGCGGAAACCTGTATTTCCAAATTACGTATGGCCATTTCTGCCATATCTTCAAGAGCAACTAACCGATGAGCATCTCTCCTTAAATGGTCAATCGCTCTGTTTTTCAGTATAGTGACCAGCATCGCTTCGGAAACATTTTCTTCCGATTCCCGGCAGATTTGCCAATATTTGAACAAAGATTCAGCAGCAATATCTTCTGCTACCAAATCATCGTGTACATACGATTTGGCAAACAGAAACGAACGTTTATAATTCCGCTCATATACCTTTGCAAAGTCTTTGTCTTTCATTTTATATTATTTTCAAGGCAAATGTAAAAAAAATTATACAAAGGCTTCATTCTTTTCAGATATTTTCCAATCACTGATCCATAGGTCTATTGATGTATTCATATGAACTCAAAGGCAAAAAATAACGGGAATTTATATTTTTGACAGATGTGCTAAAGCTTTTCCATATATGTGCTAAAGCTTTTCGACAGTAGTAGTAAAGCTTTTCGACAGATGTCAAACAATTAGTTTATCATATAATTTCAATTGATTCTTCCAGACTATCTGTCTATAAAATAGAAACGGATAAACAAAATTATTTATCTTTGCCATAACAGGAATTAATCTAAAAACGGATATGGAAAGAATACGAATTGTTATATGTTTGATTATTCTTTTATGGAATACGCCTGGTTTTTGTTCAGCCCAAGGCAGTACTCAGCTTAAAGTCGGCGCTGAGCGAATCGAAGTAGTAACACGGCTCCTGAAAGATAAGCGAGTCGGACTGGTGGTTAATCAGACTTCTTGTTTGGGCGAACAGCAACAGCATTTACTGGATGTCTTGCTCGAACGCGGAATCGATGTCAGATGTGTGTTTGCACCCGAGCATGGTTTCAGAGGAACGGCTGATGCCGGAGAGAAGGTAAAGGATAGTAAAGATATTAAAACAGGTATTCCTATCGTTTCAATTTACGGAAAGCATAAAAGTCCAACAGCTTCGCAGCTGAAAGATATAGATGTCGTCGTCTTTGACATCCAAGATGTAGGAACCCGCTTCTATACGTATATCAGTACGATGCATTATGTGATGGAATCATGCGCTGAAAACAAGAAACAGTTTATCGTGTTAGATCGTCCGAATCCGAATGACTTTGTGGATGGACCGATCCGGCAAGATAAATTCAAATCGTTTGTTGGAGTTGACCCGATTCCTTTATTGCACGGCCTGACCGTTGGCGAATTGGCCTGGATGATCAACGAAGAAGGTTGGTTAAAGACCGGAAAGAAATCCTGTAACCTACATATAGTCAAGGTCGAGAACTGGAAACATGGAGATCCGTACTGGTTACCGATCAAACCTTCGCCCAACTTACCCAACGATCAGGCGATCCGGCTGTATCCGTCACTCTGTTTCTTCGAAGCAACACCATTCAGTATCGGGCGCGGCACCTATCATCCTTTTCAAATGATCGGTTATCCGGATGAGAAATATGGAGACTATACGTTCACACCTGTTTCACTGCCGGGCTTTGATACCAACCCGTTACAGAAAGACAAGCTATGTTATGGAATCAACCTACAGGAATATCCTTTTGAAGGAGGTTTGACACTGCGTTTCGTCTTGGATTTTTACCAGAAGACAGGAAAGAATACCGACTTTTTCTTCTCACGGGCCAAGTGGTTTGACCTGTTGGCAGGAACCGATAAACTCCGTCAGCAAATCATCGACGGACTTACAGAAGAGGAAATAAAGGCTTCTTGGCAGGAGGAATTGAAGGCTTATAAAGAAATGCGTAAAAAGTATTTACTTTATCCGGATTATAACGAGTAAACTAGGAAACGAGAGAACAAGTTGACGAAGAAACAAGCCTTGTCAACTTGTTCCCTCGTCAACTTGTCAACTTAATTTATTTCTTCAACAGAAATACAACATTACCTTCGCCATCCACCAACTGAGCTTCGTTGGCATTTGCACCGGCTTTAACGCCTTTTACTGATTCAAAAGACTGCAGAATCTTTGTCTCTGTATCCATATCCGGACAAGCCATCATCGTAGTTATTCCCTGAGCGATGGAAAGAGCCGAAGCATCTTTTTCATCCACCGTTACAGCGGTGTTGAAGATATTACATCCTGCATTACCATGCAATTTGTTTTCCTTCATGTCAAACTCCATGAAAGGTGTATTTTCTGCTGTTACCTTTTCACCTTTTACTTCTACAATATTCCACTTTCCTTCCAATTGCTGAGCCGTCATTTTGGCATTTGAACATGCAACCAATGATCCGATAAAAGCCGGAATCATCAAAGCAAACATAAAAAACTTTTTCATATTCTCTCTTCTATTTGTATTATCAAAGTTCATTTACCTATATAGACGGGAAAAGCGGGTCAGATGTTCACCCGCTTCCTTATATTTAACTCTAATTAATATTTAATAGAGTCACATTTCAAGAGGTAGCACAATGATGATCCAGCTCATGGATAATCGCTTTATTAATAAAATCGTTGATGGTCGTACCTGTACTATTAGCAAAACTGGCAACTCGCGCATGTAATTCAGAAGGCATACGGAGATTAAGACGCCCACTAAATGGTTTCCTGGGTTCTACTCCTTCAGCAATACACCCGGCAATATAATCATCTATACCTGCCTCAAAGTCAGTACGCAATTCATCTAACGTTTGTCCTTCATAAAGGATTACATCTTGAGACATGCCTATCACTTTTCCAAAAAGGCAATTATCCTCTTTACTATATTCTACAGTACCTTTATATCCTTTATATTCCAAATAATCCATAACTGCTATTTTAATAATCCCCGATCTAATAAATGCTGATAAATCGCCTTCATCATCCAATGCTTCATAATACTTCCTGGATGAGGACGATGTATATCTATAAATTGACCTGTTTCTTCATTCTTAAAGCGAATGCGAGAACCAGATGTTGCTCCTTTATTATGTTTCTCATACCCAAAGATACGAAGCAATACTAAAGTTTCTTCAAATGTAAAATCTTTAGGCAACTTCTTGAATCGTTCAACCAGTTTTTCTTTTGATCCCATCCAATTCGTATTTTCACAAAGATACTAAAATTAGTACCAAACACAATCATTTTCTCTTAAAATTCCTTTTAGAAAATCTGGTTATCGAATCAAGTTCCGTTGTTTCCATTTCTGTGTACGCCAACGAAGAGCCAGGACAACTCCGCGGGAACTTTCATCCAAAGCCAAGCCGACCCAGATACCAGCAAGGCCCAAGCCTAAGGCAATACCCATGAAATAACCGAAAGAAACAGCAAAAACCCACATGCAGACAATTTCTATCAGGACCGGAACAACGACATCGCCTACTGAACGAAGGCAGAAAAGGAACATCAATACCGTAGCCCGCCCGTGTTCCAGGAATACATCGATCAGCAATGCGCTCATGGCTATCTCGATAATCGATTCATTCTCGGTAAAACATCCCAATAGAAAACGACCACACAAATAAACACCCATACTGGCTACAAAGGTGATCATCAACGAACGTTTCCAAGCATACCAACTTAGGATGTATGCTGCCTGCTTCTTGCCGGCTCCTACCAGATTACCGGTACAAACGGAAGTCGCACTGGCCATGGCCAAAGAGAATATATAACCGATAATCACAATATTCATGATATAAACCCGGGCAGTCAATACTTCATTCCCTAACATATTGATGAAATAGACCACACAAACCTGAGCTGCATCGTATGAAATCTGTTCGGCAGCCGAAGGCATTCCTACTTTCAGGACATCCCGAAGCTTATCAAAAGGAAACGGCCGGAAATAGGCCAAAGGCATCCGATGAATCAAACGCTTAAATAAGACAAAGAAAAGAAAGAGCATGCCTAAGCCTCTGCAAACAGACGTTGAGATGGCCGCTCCCTGTATTCCCATTTCCGGAAATCCGAAATGCCCGTAAATCAATGAATAGTTACCTATGATATTGAAGATATTAATCAAGCATGTTACTTGCATGGCATAATTCGGTTTGTTGGCCGCACGTAACACTGCTGAAACAGTAAAGCTGATAGCCTGAAAGAAACCGAAACCACCGACAATCTGCATATAGGTTACTGCCATTGGCATCAGATTCGGACGAATATCCATCCAGACCAGCATCTGTTTTCCACCGAAAGTAAGCAGGGCACTAATAATTATACCAATAATAGCGTTGAAAAGCAAGGACACACCGACTACCTGTGTAAAACTTTTGGTGTCTTTTGCGCCAAAATATAAGGCACACATGACAGATGTTCCGACTGCCGTTACATTAAACAACAGGAAAACCATATTCAACAGCTGATTGACAACCCCGGCAGCTGCCACCGCATTATCTGAATAATGGCTCAGCATCAACGTATCGACTACGCCCAACGTCAGAATCAATAAGGTTTCAAGGAAAATCGGACCGGTCAGTTTCAGCAACTTGCCTCGTAGTCCGTTCGGATAATGTAAACGTCTTATCTTCATGCCCACAAACAGTTTGTATTTCGAGCTGCAAAGATACAAAGACGTTATCTGCCGACATTCATATCCGCTCTAATTTCCTCTTCTGGAAAATCATTAGTTGATTTCTGTCAAAAGTTTTTCCAAAAGGTTCGAATTATCCCACTCATGAATCTTACAGGTCCTTTCCAAACAATAATAAAAAAGCTGTTCCTTTTCAGAAGCCCATACGCCCTGAAAAGAAACAGCCGATTGAATAACACGCAACTAATTTATATATATAATTAACACAACTGCTTCATAGCCAGGTTTTGTAATTCTTATAATCTATATTCACACTTTCTATGTATCGTATCTACCGATCGAGCGACCCTAAGACTTCTTAGATCTCGTCACCCATCGCTTTCATGTATTCTTTCCAAAGATCATCAACATGCTGATCACTACCTAAAGCATATTGAATGCCACCTTCAAAAGACCAAGGTATGACTTCCAGCGTACTTCTGTTGAACTTACGAAGAAAATCCTTATCCTTATTTTCGGTCAACCACGCCAAGAAGAAACCTGTCGTACGATAACCATCCATATAATGACCACCTTTCGGCCGATCCTCAGGAGTAAAGCAACCATTCAACAAACGAACAGCGTCTGCCACACCTTCAATCATCGCCCAAAAAGTCTTGTTAGTTCCATAACTTCCGATTCCCTGCGGCTCCAATTGGAATCCATGCGTCAACTCATGATACAGAACGCCCCGTGTTTCGTAATCCACTTTAGCAGTATCTCCTTCACCAAAGCTTTTCTCTATCCATTTTGTACTATACTCAATTGTAATGGCTGGAGGTGCTCCGTCTTTGGCCGAAACGCCATCATATTCTCTCAATTTATAATGGATACATTCAATGCCCGGAATACTGTCTTCGGGTGAAAAGTATAATGTAGCCAACACTTTACGAGCCTGCTCGGTAATATATGTATCCGGATCCGGAATAATTGCCTTGTAAATCGCCGCTCCCCGTGTTTCAGGCGATAAAACCTGAAAGTCAATCTGACCGACATCATAATTATCCCAAGTCGCAGAAACGGTTTCTTTCGTCTCTTCTGTGGTATTCGACTGACAAGAGATACAACAGCAGCATGCCAGACTAAAGAAACATGATATTAAAAATTGACTTTTCATTTTCTTATATAATAGATTAAAAACACACTCACTATACCTTTATTCAGCTTGCGTCAATGAATACGGCTGATTGTCGCCTGTAAACAAACGCTTCTTGTTCGGCTTCGAACTCATTTCAAATTCGAGAACACCACCGTTCATAATATCCTGCTGGGTAATAAAACCTTTATCATACGGTTTTCCATTCCACTTCACCGATTTGACATACCGGTTTTTGTCGCTCACTTTCGGAGCCTTCACCTCAAAAGTATTACCGTTTTCCAGATTCAGTTTGATATAAGGAAGATAAGGAGCGCCCAATACATATTGGTCTGTTCCTGGACAAACCGGATAAAAACCTAAAGCCGAGAAGATATACCAGGCAGACATCTGTCCGCAGTCATCATTACCGCATAAACCGTCAATATTATTCCGATACATCTTGTTCATAATCTCACGTTGCCAGTATTGTGTTTTCCAAGGATTGGAAGTCCAGGCATAAAGGAACGGTATATGATGACTCGGTTCGTTTCCTTGTACATAACCACCCAACAAACCTTCTTTGGTAACATCTTCCGTCTGAGCAAAGAATTCTTCCGGTAAATGCATCGTAAACAAAGAATCCAATTTCGCTATAAAAGATTTCTCGCCACCCATATTCCGAATCAATCCATTCACATCTTGCGGGACATAGAACGAATAATTCAACGCATTACCTTCAATAAATCCCTCACCATGCGTACTCAGCAAATTAAAGTCCTTCTTAAAAGAACCATCCTTCAACTTCGGACGAGCATAGCCAATTGACGGGTCAAATACCTGGTTGTAATTAGCCGCCCGTTTCTTGTATGTTTCAGCTACCTGATCATCTCCGGCACGAAGTGCTGTCTGATAAATCGCCCAGTCATCATAAGCATATTCCAATGTCAGCGAGCCGGCACTTCCATTCCGTTCCAACGGGACGTATCCTTTTTCCATATATTCCTTGATTCCATCCAAATAAGGAATTGTAGAACTATTGATCATAGCCGCCAAAGCCTCTTCTTTGTCGATCGGTAATCCTTTGGCAATCGCATCAGCTAATACGGATACAGAATGATACCCAATCATACACCAGTTTTCATTCGCCATGTGACTCCAGATAGGCAATATCTTATGTACACTTTGTTCGGCATGTTTCATCATCGACTTGGCAATATCCGTATTGACCTGTCGGTTGATGATGTTAAACAAGGGATGTAATGCCCGATAAGTATCCCAAACAGAGAAAACCGTATAGTTGGTAAAACCTTCTGCCGTATGAATATTCTGATCAATTCCACGATACTGACCGTCTACGTCTGTATAAACACACGGATTGATCATCGTGTGATACAAAGAAGTATATAACATAGCCAACTGATCGTCATTACCATTTGCTTCGATCACAGAAAGAGCCTTATCCCACGTATTCGAAGCCCGGCTGGCCAATTCATCAAACCCGGCAGATGCTGCTTCTGCCTGCAAGTTCTTCAATGCACCGGCTGTACTTACTCCCGACAAAGCAACCTTTACTTCCAGCTCTTGAGAAGCTTTCGGATCGAATTCGAAATAAGCAACGATCTTCCGGCCGCCTATATCCGGGAAATTCTCTTTCATATTGAATTTTCCATAACCTCCCCGATAATTCACCTTGGCTTTTTCTTCACAACCGTAATGAACGATAGGTTTGGAGAACGAGATCGCAAAATAAGTATAATTCGTACGAGCCCATCCGTTGGTAATCCGGTAACCGGTCAGTAACGTATCATTTTCTACTCGCAAACTGGCCCATAAGACTTTTCCGTCATAATTATAAATACCATGAATCAGGTCCAAAATGATGCGTTGCTCTTTTGCTTGTGCAGGATAAGTATATTTATGAACGCCCACACGCTGAGTCGTAGTCAACTGGGCTTTTACTCCATAATCACTTAATAAGACTTCATAATATCCAGGTTTGGATACTTCAGTATTGTGTGAATAACGCGAACGATAACCGCCATCCGGATTTGTAGCCGTTCCCGGATTCAGTTTCAATGCTCCGGTTGTAGGCATAATTAAGATATCACCTAAATCCGAATGTCCTGTTCCACTGAAATGTGTATGACTGAAACCGACAATACTGCTATCCTTATATTGATAGCCGGCACAATATTCGTATGCCCGTGGCTGATACTTTCCATCTACGTTATGAGGAATCGTATCTGTATCCGGACTTAATTGAACCAATCCAAAAGGGACACAAGCGCCAGGGAAAGTATGTCCCATACCATTTGTTCCAATAATCGGATTCACCCGTTCAATAACGGACGACTGAGCAAAAGCCACAACCGAACAAGCTGCAGCCAACAAAGAACCAATTAATTTTGAATATCTCATATTACCGCTCGTTGATTAAGAAATCATTTCAACGGCAATATTAAGCGCTTTTTCAGAGATAATAAGGAACAAAATCAACCATGATAGTATCAAAATTTACCCTAGTGTCATTTTTGACACAATTTATGCAAACAACGACACTCTACTCATTCCCAATCTTTTGATTCATGTTGCGATAGTCTTTGGGGGTTACCTGATACTTCCGGGAAAACTCTTTATAGAAATACGACTTATTCGTATTGCCGATAGCATACAAAATCTCCTGTACACTCATATTCGTAGTAACTAGCAATTGTGCTGCGTAAGACAATTTACAATCCTTGATGTAATCAGAAGGTGTCATATCTGAAATCTTCTTGAAGCGACGATACAATGAGCGCGTATTCATGTGTAACTGCTCAGCAATAAACTCCGGACGCAAACCTTCCTGATTCATGTTTGCCTTGATAATGGCTGTAACCTTTTCCAGAAACTCTTTATCCTCCTGGTGCATCAGCTGTCCGCCAGAGAACTGGAATGCACTTTCCGGAGAATAATAATACTCCTTCATCGTTTCCCGATTGGATACCAAACGGTCAACAGTCGACTTCAGGACTACCGACGAGAAAGGCTTTGTCAAATACGCATCTGCCCCACGATTCAGACCTTCGGCCTGTTCCTTTTCGGTAATCATGGCAGACACTATAACTACCGGTATATGGGATAAATATTTATCCTGTTTCAAGGTAGTCAGCAAATCCAGTCCATTCATGCCCGGCATCATGATATCTGTAATCAGCAACACTGGTGTTTCCTGTTTCAGAAAAGCCAAAGCAGATGTAGCCGAATGCTCTACTTGTACCCGATAATCTGAAGATAAGACATCCGAAATCATCCAGGTAATGTCTTTATGATCATCTACCACCAATATCAGTTCCTTCTGCTTTGTGTCTGCCGGAACAGGAGTTTCTTCCGGTTCCAATTCTTCCGGTAAAGCCGATTCTTCCAACGGTTGCGCCGGCAAAGAAACGATAAACTCGGCATATTGCCCTTCTTCACTTTCTATGTCAATGTACCCTTTTAGCAACTGAACCAAATTAAAGCAGATAAAAAGTCCCAATCCGGTACGCATCTGCATAGAAGTGGCAGCACCGGCCTCCTCGTCTTTGAGTAAATAATACCGGTCGAAGATATGTTCTCTCTCTTCTTGAGGAATTCCTTTTCCCGTATTATAAACCCGGAAGACCAAGATTTCATTTTCTATGGCTGCCGAAACCCGAATTTCTCCACCTTCCGGAGTATATTTAAAGGCATTAGACAAAAGGTTGGAAAAGATCTTCTTTACCAACAGTATATCCGTATTCCAATTTAATCCGGAAGCAACTTGCAAGTGGAAATGAATCTTGCGTTGTTCGATCAATGCCTCAAAACGTTCACACTCATGCTGCAAGAAGTCGGATATCGAAGCCGGGGCAAACTTCACATTCCGGAATCCATCATCTTCTACCTTACGGAAATCCAGAATTTCCTGTATCAGATGATTTAGTTCCAATACATTTTCCCGAAGAATCCGACTATATGACTGTAACTTCGAATCTTTCCGCTGTGCAGAATATTGCTGCAGGTAATCATCCACTCCCGTAATCAAGGTTAACGGAGTACAGAGCTCATGGGTGATATGCGTGAAGAAGTTTAGTTTCGCTTCATATAACTTCTGCTTCTGCTTTTCATCCATTGCCTGTAAGATCACTTGTTGCTTGCGACGTAACTGCCTCCGATACAAAAGATGCAGAAAGAACAACAGTAGAATAGCCAGAAAACCATATCCTACCTTCGCATAGGTAGTCTGATACCAAGGCGGCAAGACCGTAATTGGTAAGACATATTCTTTGTTAGTATAATCCGAAACACCTAATCGGAACCGAACCTTCAACCGATAATCTCCAGGAGGCAGCCACGATAGTGTAATCTTATTTCCCCGACGCAGTTCATTCCATGACGGACTGAAGCCTTCCAGACAATAGGCATACTCATAATTACCGATATTAATATAATCTGGCACGGCAAACGAGACTTGAATTTCACGTGTATCATGAGCTACACGGAGTCCTTTCCGCACCAAAGAACTGTCTAGAGACATGTATGTATCTTCGATCCGGGCATTAAAGAAATGTAAATCCATTCCTTCATCAATCCAAAAAGGATGTTGCTGATTTACCCAAACCAAACCATTGACACCACCAAAGAACAAACGACCGGTATAAGGACACTTCCAATATGAATCATCCGAAAACTCAACGACCTCCAGTCCGGAACCAATGTAACTATGGAATAACTTATTCTTCGGATTATACTGTGTTAGTCCTTTATTCGTACTCATCCAGACACTCTGGTCCGAACCTTCCAATATTCCATGGATCATATCATTTCCAATACCATCGTTCCGATTATAATGATAAAGATAAGTTGCCCTGTTATCCTGCAAACCTAACAAGCTCATACCCGAACTGGCTCCTATATAAAACAAGGAATCCGACGAACGGCAAATAGAAAGCACATCTCCAATCGCCGAATGATCCTGAAAATTCTTCTTGGCAAATCGATAATTCTTGGTATATACATTCATGCACAGTACACCGTATCCGCCACGAGTCCCGGCATAAAGCAATGAATCTCCATCATAGTAAAGAGACTGAAACTCATTGCAGCTATTCGTTCCGTGCTTGGGTAAATAAGAAGTCACCGACCGTATTTTCAGTTGGGATGGCTGAATCTGCAAATGTACTTCCAGCAAACCGACATTCGTTGTAGCCAACCAAAGCGTTGAATCGTTGATCTCGGCAATAGCATGCACATGCTTGATAGCTACCTCATCCTTCCCTTGAACAAGTGTATGGATCCGTTTATCCTTATAAGAATAATAAGAGATACCAATACCATCCGAGCCAATCCAAAAACGGGTTGTATCCTGACTGGGTGTACAACAATAGACACGGTTACTTGGTAAACCTTCATTTATCGTGTACTTGGTAACAGACGAAGCCGGAATCATCCCGACATGCGTATCATAATGAGAGATTTTATAAAGGCCGTCTCCTTTCGTTCCGATCCACAAGTTTTTATAAGGGTCCGTAAATAAACCACGGACCGGATTATAAATACGCATCGGAAACTGACTGGCCAGTAACGAACCGAACAACTGCGGTTTATCATAATAAACATGTACACCATTTCCATCCGTTCCGATCCACAGCAGATTCTGTTTCTGGTCTTTCATAACACAAAATACACCAAAGCCCGTTTGCAAGGCGACCTGAGATGTCATGGCATCGACAAAATATCCTTCACGGAAGAAGACAAAGATCCGTCCGCAATGCGACATGACATTAATAACCGATCCGTATTTCTGTCTCATTCCTGTCAGATCAGCCAACTTTTGTTTTACTCCCGTTCTCAAATCATATTGATACAAAACCTCCTGCTCATCTACCAGATAAAGTGTCTGTCCTTCAACCGTAGCATACGAGATAGGTTGCGAATGTATTTCCCGATCTGTATAATTCACCCGGAAATTCTGTTCGGAGAAGTCCGTTTCGAGGGTTCTTAATTTACCCGAAGCCAAGACCATCATGAATGTATTTTCGCTGTCGGTAAACAGACTCTTCACCGTTGAAGGGGAAATTTCATCATCCGGTAAATCCCGAAACCCTCCACTGGTTAATGAATAGCCGGAAAGAAAGCCATCTTTACAGACAGCCAATGTATTTCCTTTCCGGTCGGTTGCCAAAAAAGAACATTCCAGATAACCCGGATATGATTCTACTACCGCCCGTTTATCCAAAGAGAATTTATTAATTCCTAACGAGGTTGCTATCCACAAATAGCCAGGTTCGGCGTCTGTAATCTTATGGATAATATTACTGCACAGCGAATTTTCATTGTTCTGCTCAAAACGGAACACGTACGAGTCTGTCCCATTATACAGATTCAGCCCATCGTAGGTACCAAACCAGACATAATGGTCCCGATCTTGATGCATACAGAGAATAGCATTGTTTGATAGGTCCGGTAGATTACATTTGTCCATCAACAAAGTTGCCTTCGAAGGTATTGCCAACAGACAACCAAGTATCAGATAGAAGAGGTATATAATTCGCTTCATGCCCTTAAAATCCATAGATGTGGAACAAATGTAAACAATAAATATGAGGAAATGAGTTTGCCAGAGTAGATTTTATTCCCTACATTTGTTCGGATGAACTGTTTTCAGTTGAAAATAAAGTATATGAACAAACAATTTACCCTTATTTTTATTCTAACAGGATTTTTATTCCTGACGATTACCAATAGTTGCCAACCGAAAAAGCAAGTAGAAGAAGAAGTGGACAGCGAATGGGTTGACAGTCTGCAACACGTATACGAATATGGCGTCTGCATCGATTCTCTGGATGTAAACCGATATGAAATCCGGCAAGGTGATAATCCGGCAATTATCTTTTCCCGTTTAGGATTTTCTGCCTTAAAAGCAGACAGTATCACGCGTGCTTCGGCCCATGTTCTGGATCCGACCAAGCTGAAAGCCGGTATGCACTACTGTACTTTAACAACATTGGATTCTTTGGCTTCTATCCAATACATCGCTTTTGCCAAGTCGCTGACGGATTATGCTGTCATCGATTTGACCGGAGATTCCATCCATGCGTATGAATACACAAAAGACATTACGCTGAAGCGCAAATATATCGAAGGAACGATTACTTCCTCGCTGTGGAATGTGATCAAGGACGGAGGCGCGTCGCCGCTGTTGGCACTGAAGATAGCTGATGTCTATGCCTGGCAGATTGACTTCTTTGATGTAAAAGAAGGGGACTCGTTTCAGGTAATCTATCATGAAGCTTTCATCGATGATACCATTGCCTTGGAGATCACCTCGATCGATGCCGCTATCTTCACACATCAAGGAAAGGCTTTCACAGCCATTCCTTTTACACAAGACAGCGTGTTTGAATATTTCGATCCGGAAGGAAACAGCTTGCGAAAGGCTTTCCTAAAAGCACCGCTTGATTTCTTCCGCATCACGTCACGATTCACTAACGCCCGTTTCCACCCGATCCTGAAGCGTTATCGTGCTCACCACGGAGTAGATTATGCAGCTCCAGTCGGAACACCGGTCAAGACGATTGGTGCCGGTACCGTTATAGCCAAAGGTTATATGAACGGTGGCGGGCACACCGTAAAGATCAAACACAACTCGATGTACACAACTTCCTACATGCATCTGAGCCGATATGCCAAAGGACTTTCCGTAGGAAGCCACGTACAACAAGGAGAAGTGATCGGATATGTGGGTTCAACCGGATTATCTACAGGTCCGCACCTCGATTTCCGGGTATATAAGAACGGAGAAGCCATCAATCCGCTGGCTATGGACGCACCGCCTTCGCTTCCCGTCAAACCCGAATTGCGCGACAGCTTCCTGCTGATCAAAGAAAGATATCTGATGGAGCTAGACAGCCTACACCGGCAATATACCGACACGATTTTGGAGATCAAGCAAACTCCTGATTCGATACAGATTAATCAACCTTCAAATAAAGAGAGTAAATGAAAACAATCGGAAACATCATTTGGCTTATCTTCGGCGGACTGCTGACTACCGTTGAATACATCCTTGCCAGTTTAGTCTTGATGATTACCATCATCGGTATTCCATTCGGGCTTCAAACACTGAAATTAGGAATCCTGGCGTTGTGGCCTTTCGGAAAGACGGTGACAGACAGCGGCGGCTCGAGCGGATGCCTCTGCCTGCTGATGAATATTATCTGGATCTTCATCGGTGGTTTTTGGATCTGCCTGACGCATTTCGTCTTCGGTCTGCTGCTTTGTATCACCATCATTGGTATCCCGTTCGGGCGACAGCACTTCAAAATGGCAGCATTAGCTTTGACGCCTTTCGGTAAAGAAATTCAATAAAGTAATCTTTCAATTTGAATCACCACATCTAAAAGATTAACAGTGCATTACAAGGGATATGAAAGATATTTCCACGAACATTCTTTCGTGAAAGAAACAAATGATACGGACATATAAAAAAAGATGCCTTACTTTTATCCAAAATACGCCGGCTTTTCATCAAAAGCCGGCGTATTTTCCAGCAATCAATTGATCAATCGATAACGACCTGCTCGACCTTGATCGGACGGCTCAGGAAAACGGAGGCTGCCTCCGAGAACTTTTCGGCTGATTCGGTAGTCAGAAAGCGGCATGTACCGCCTTTAGTCAGCTTACAGTCCATCTCCGGATGCCGATGCAAGTAATCTTCCAAACTGCTGGCAACGTATTCGCCCTGCGGAAGCAATGTCACTCCAGTCGGGACATACCGACGAATCTTCTCAATCAATAATGGATAATGCGTACAACCCAAGATTAAAGTATCAATCAAGGGATCTTTCCGAAACAATTCATCCAAATACTTCCGGACAAAGTAATCGGCCCCGGGCGAATCAAACTCGTTGTTCTCGACCAAAGGAACCCACATCGGACAAGCTTCCGAAGTAACCTGGATATGAGGAAACATCTTGGCAATCTCTATCTGATACGAACCGGAAGCAATCGTTCCAGCCGTTCCGACTACGCCTACATGTTTACTCCGGCTGATGCGATCCATCAGTTCAACCGTCGGACGGATAACACCCAACACCCGGCGTGTTTCATCCCAAACGGGCAAATCCCGTTGCTGGATTGTCCGCAAAGCCTTTGCCGAAGCCGTATTACAAGCCAGGATGACCAGTTGGCAACCTTCGGCAAACAAGCGCATGACGGCCTGCCGCGTAAAACGATAAACCACATCGAACGAACGTGGTCCATACGGCGCACGGGCATTATCGCCCAAATAGATATAATCATACGCCGGCATCCGTTCCCGAATCTTATCGAATACCGTCAAACCTCCGTAACCGGAATCAAAGATTCCGATCGGACCAGGCAAAGATGAATACTTTGTTTCCATAACGAAAAAAGAGGGCGTACCTCAGCAAGTACAACCCTCTTCTCATTTATTTATTAATCACCAAATAAGTTATTTCAATCCTAATTTAGTCTTTACCATCGGCGTAGCGTCGATTGCATTCGGACCTGTATAAAGCAACACTTGCGGATCGATGATGTATGTATAACCTTGTTCTGCACCTACTGCTTTGATAGCATCTGAAATCTTCTGCTGGATCGGAGTAATTAAATCCTGCTGTTGTTTTGTTACATCCTGCTGAGCAACCTGTACGAAATTATCCATACGCTGCTGCATATCCTGAATATCCTGCATTCTTCTTACTTTGATATTCTCAGTCAATGAATCCTGCTGAGCTACAAAGTCTGAATATTTCTTTTGGTATTCATCTTGCATTTGCTTCAATTCAACTCTATATTTCTCATTCAAGTCTGCCATTTGTTTTTCCATACCAGATACCTCCGGCATAGCCATAAACACCTCTTGAGTTTTTACAAACGCAATTTTAACTTCCTGAGCGATAGCTCCCAACGGGAGAATCATCAACAATAAAACAATAAGTTTCTTCATTTTTACTATATAATTACTTTGTTATTAATCAAGCTTTCACACTTTTCATGCATAAAGCGCACAAATGTAAGCATTTATTTTGAATATCCTAACTTTATCAGGACTTCATTGCTTATATCGATCTTCGGAGAAGCAAAAATGATATTCATTGACGACGCCCGATCCATGACCATCTGATAACCTTTATCTTCGGAGATTTCCTTCACAGCATTGTAGATCTCATCCTGTATCGGCTTCATCAGGCTTTCACGTTTTTTAAACAGTTCGCCTTCAGGACCAAAATATTTACGTTTCAAATCCTGTGCCTCCTGTTCTTTCTGAACGATCGCTTCTTCACGTTTCGACTTCATCTCGGCAGACAGAAATACAAGATCGCTCTGGTAAGTTTTGTACATGTTCTGCGCTTCCTGCTGGATAGCATCCACTTCGTTTTGCCATTTTTTGGAAACCTGAC
>OHFL01000445.1_pt1 | contig 28222 bp, 24 predicted proteins | sample 1567491 | NCBI WGS metagenome assembly OHFL01 (sample SAMEA3879539, study PRJEB24766) | human gut metagenome | biome: human-associated habitat; feature: feces | place: USA | collected 1985/1987 | reverse complement strand
ATCAAATTGGATACGGAACGCGATCACTACCTGACCGCTGATGAGGCCTTGTCCTATGGCCTTATTGATCAGGTCGTAGCATCTCCGGTTCATGCTTGATTGATGGATAGAACCGTCTTGCCCCAATTGTAAGGAGGGGTGTCAGATGGCATTCGATGATAGTAAAGGCCCGTTCGATCAAGATTATACCTGCTCTTTTTGCGGTAAGAAGCAGAGTCAGGTCAAGAAACTGATTGCTGGCCATAATGTTTTCATTTGCGATGAGTGCGTTGCCCTGTGCAACGAGATGCTCGACAAGGAACTCAAGAAACCTGCGGGAGAAAAGATTACCGATCTCCCGAAGCCGAAGGAAATTAAAAAGATCCTCGACGAATATGTCATTGGACAGGACGACGCTAAAGTGGCTCTGTCCGTGGCTGTCTATAACCACTATAAACGCATCAATTACGAACAGGATCATCATTCTGATGTGGAATTGCAAAAATCCAATATCCTGATGCTGGGACCGACAGGAAGCGGGAAAACCCTCCTTGCACAAACCCTAGCTAAGATCCTGCAGGTGCCGTTTGCCATTGCGGATGCAACGAGCCTGACGGAAGCTGGTTATGTTGGGGAAGACGTGGAAAATATCCTGTTGCGTCTGATCCAAAATGCCGACTATGATATTCCGCTTGCGGAACGGGGCATCATTTACATCGATGAAATCGATAAGATTTCCCGTAAATCCGAAAATCCGTCCATTACCCGTGATGTATCGGGGGAAGGTGTGCAGCAGGCCCTACTTAAGATCCTTGAAGGGACCGTTGCTAATGTGCCGCCCCAAGGGGGACGGAAACATCCACATCAGGAATTGATTCAAATTGATACGACCAATATCCTCTTTATATGTGGCGGTGCCTTTGCTGGCCTCGAAAACGTCATCAATGCCCGCACGGGGAAGAAAAGCATGGGCTTTGGTGCAGAAATCGAGACACAGAAGGAAAAGGAAATGGCCAATCCTTTTAAGAAGGTCCTGCCTGAGGATTTTGTAAAGTATGGCCTGATTCCTGAATTTGTCGGTCGTCTTCCCGTTGTCGTCACCTTGGACCAGCTTGATGAAGCGGCCTTGGTCAAAATCCTGACGGAACCGAAGAACGCCCTGACTAAACAATATGAATCCTTCCTCGCCATGGATCATGTCGAGCTGGATTTTGACGATGATGCCCTGAAGGCCATTGCCCACGAAGCCTTGGCCCGTAAGGCCGGAGCTCGGGGACTTCGTGCCATCATTGAAGACATCATGAAGAATGTGATGTATGAGGTCCCGAGCCGCGATGACGTTGAAAAATGCATCGTGACAAAGGATGTCGTTACGGCCCATAAGGAACCGGAACTGGTTCTTAAAAAGGTTGATGCAACTAAAAAAGCACGTAAAAATGCCTAGGAAAAAAGGAAAAGGGGGTCCCCTTTTCCCTTTTTCGCTATAAGGATGGTGAAACAGATGTCTGAAGTAGAAACAATGAGATTGCCTCTTCTTGCCCTTCGCGGCTTGATTGTCTTTCCAGGGATGATCATCAATCTTGACGTAGGGCGGGATCGCTCTATCAAGGCTGTAGAAACGGCTATGGCAACAACGAAACGGATTCTTTTGGTGACCCAGAAAGCAGCTGAAGAGGCTGATCCGACGGCGCAAGACTTGTATGGGTTCGGCGTTGTTGCAGAAATCAAACAGATGCTCAAGATGCCAAACGGCGCGATGCGCATCCTCGTAGAAGGACTTTATCGTGTAGAGGTCATCTCTGTCATCGATGAAGTTGGGATGAACTTGGAAGCCCATGTAGAAGTCAAAGAGGATACGGATAATAGGGGCAATGAAGTGGAAGCCCTGAAGCGTATGCTTGTAGAGACTTTTGAACAATGGGTGCTGGCAAGTAAGAAAGTGACAAGCGAAGTCATGCTGACCTTCAAGGATCAGCCTGATGCAGGCCGTGTCGCCGATATGATTGGCGGTTATTTGACCATTGATGTGCCGGAAAAGGAAAAACTCCTCGAAGCCATCAGTGTCAAGGAGCGGCTGCACCTTTTGTATACCTATCTGTGTAAGGAACTGGAAATCGTTACCCTTGAAAAGAACATTTCCCAGCAGGTCCGTAAGCAGATCGAACAGAATCAGCGTGAATATTATTTGCGAGAACAGATGAAAGCTATCAGCAAGGAACTCAACGAAGGGGACGAAAAGCAGTCCGAAGTGGATGAGTACAAGGCAAAGATGGCAAAACTGAATCTCCCGGAAGAGGTCAAAAAAGCCCTTGACAAGGAACTTGATCGGCTTCTCAAGATGCCCCCCATGATGGCTGAAAGTGCTGTCATCCGCAGTTATCTTGATACTTGTCTGAGTCTGCCCTGGGGCAAGATGACCCAGGATAATTACGACATTAAAAAAGCTGCCCAGATCCTTGATAAGGATCACTACGGCTTGAAGAAGGTCAAGGAACGGATCCTGGATTATCTTGCTGTCCGTGCCCTTACCAAGAGCAACCGTGGCCCTATTATCTGTCTTGTGGGTCCTCCCGGAGTCGGGAAGACGAGCCTTGCCCAAAGCATTGCCCGTGCTGTGAATCGAAAGTTTACCCGCATTTCCCTGGGTGGCGTCCGGGATGAAGCGGAAATCCGCGGTCATCGCCGAACCTATGTAGGCGCCCTGCCGGGCCGTTTGATCCATGGTATGATTGAATGCGGGACCGATAATCCGGTCTTCCTCCTGGATGAAGTGGATAAGATGGGAGCGGATTTCCGGGGAGATCCGGCCTCAGCCCTTCTTGAAGTCCTTGATCCGGAACAAAACAGCCATTTCAGCGACCACTACATTGAGTTTGCTTATGATATGTCGAATGTTTTCTGGATTGTAACGGCAAATACCGTCGAGACAATTCCGCCAGCCCTTTTGGACCGGTTGGAAGTCATCCAGCTTGACAGTTATACAGACGAAGAAAAAATCAAGATTGCCCAGCAGCATCTTTTGCCAAAAGAACGAAAACTCAGTGGGCTTCTTGCTAAGAACCTCACTTTGTCCCCCAAGACCTTGGAGCATATTATCCGAGACTATACGCGGGAAGCAGGTGTCCGTAACCTCGAACGCAAGATTGCCACTATCTGTCGTAAAGCAGCCCGCCGGATTGTTGAGAAAAAGATTGAAAAGGTTTCTGTCGGTGTGGCAAACCTCAAGGAATTTTTAGGACCTGCTGTCTATCTTGAAAGTGATATGAAGGCCAAAGCGGCTATTGGCGTCTGCACAGGTCTTGCTTGGACAAGTGTAGGCGGCGAGCTCCTCAAGATTGAGGTGGTTGTCTGTGAAGGCAAGGGCAAGCTGGTCCTCACGGGCCAATTGGGCGATGTCATGAAGGAATCAGCCCAGACTGCTTTTACCTATATTCGGTCCCGGGCCAAGGAGCTGGGCCTTGAACCGGATTTCAATGAAAAAATCGACATCCACATCCATGTCCCGGAAGGCGCTATCCCGAAAGATGGTCCGTCTGCAGGCATTACGATGGCAACGGCCATGGAATCGGCTCTTACCAAACGAAAGGTCAAGGCGGACCTTGCCATGACTAGTGAAATCACCCTAACCGGTCAGGTCCTACCCATTGGCGGACTTAAGGAAAAGGTCCTTGCAGCGGCTCGTTACCAGATCAAGACGATTCTCTTGCCTCGTCAGAACGAACAGGATCTGGAAGAGTTGCCTGATCATGTTAAGAAATCCATGAAGTTCATCCCTGTAGATCACATGGATCAAGTCACGAAACTTGCTTTGGAGGCATAACAATTATGGTAATGACGCAGTGGGATATTGTCGGCGGCGAATTTGTCGCGTCAGCCGTCAAGGCCACCCAGTACCCGCAGGATACGGTGGATGAAGTTGCATTTATTGGTCGCAGCAATGTAGGTAAATCTTCCCTGCTCAATTCGCTGGCAAGGCGAAAGGGATTGGCTCGCGTCAGCAGTTCTCCTGGTAAGACCCAAACGATTAATTTCTATTCTTTTCGTGCCAAGAAAACAACGGAGAAAGAACCGCTGCGTCATACCTTTTATGCAGTGGACCTGCCAGGGTATGGTTTTGCCCGGACCAGTCAGAGCCAAAAGAACCAGTGGTCTGCTTTTATCTGCAAGTATATGGAAAATTCCCGGGACCTGAAGCTTGTCTGTATCCTTATGGATATCCGTCACGCACCCATGGAAAGCGATATTGACTGCTACCAGTGGCTCCTTAGTCTGGGAATCCCTCTTATGATTATTTTGACGAAGTCGGATAAGCTCAATAAAGGAGCTGTGGCGGCTCAAAAGGAACTTTATAAGAAAACTTTTGGTCTTGATGATGATCGCATCCTGACCTACACCTCGACGGCCCACACAAACCGGCGAGAACTAATCGAACGGATTTTGGCTACGTTGGGACACTGAACCCCATGATCAAAGGCCGGCAGCAAGGAATTGATATCCTTTGCTGCCGGCCTTATCCCTTTTATCTTGATTTTCGCAGACGTTCCAGGAATTGGGTGAGGATGCGAGCCGTAATGCCCCAGATGAGCCGTTCTTTATAACGATAGAAATAGATATCGTAGGAATGCTGCATGACCCAATCTTCCTTTTCCGGGGTTTCAAGTTCCGGCGGGAATCCTTCCAGCCGTTTGGATCCAATGGCCACCTTGCCTTTTTTCGGGGTGAGGGAAAGGAGTGTTTCTACTGGAATCGTGAAAAGTTCTGCAACCTCGTCTTGCTCAATGGTGAGAGGGCAATCTTTGGGGAGGATTCCCACATAGGGATAGATCAGGGGACCCATGACGCCATAAAAGTAATCGAGCGGGCCCAGGAGTGTAATTTCATTTTGGGGGATTCCCAGTTCTTCCGATGTTTCCCGAAGGGCTGTATCGCTGAGGTTCCGGTCCATGTCCTCTCGATGTCCGCCGGGAAAACAGATATCGCCTGGCTGCCAGGTAAGCGCCGAGGAACGGACTTCAAATAAGATTTCCCACCCCTTAGGGCCTTCAATGAGAGGTAGAAGGACAGCTGATTCCCAGATATGGAGTGTACTGTCAATGGAAGATGGTTGGGAAGGGATGATCCGGCGCAGTGTGTCTATTGCTTGAAAAGTCATAGGTGGGGATATCCTTTCGTTAGGGTTTCCTATAGTGTAACTGATTTTCCCTTTTCGGTAAAGAGACGAAAAAACTTGACAAGGACCTTTCCATGATTTATTATACAGGGAAACATAAAGCACAAGTCGGGTTACCGACCGGGCCGAATAGGCAGCAGGTAGATAAGGCATCTGCGGGACACAGCAGCGTTCCGCAGGTGTTATTTTTATCCCGTGTTTTTTCTTACATTTTCTGAGAATAGAAAGGTGATCAGCGTGAGACGGTCCTTGAAACAACAGTCCTCCAGCGATATTGCGATGCACGTTTCCTACGTAAGTATCCTTGTCAATCTAGTCCTTAGTGTGGGTAAATTTGTAGCCGGCATCATGGGCCATTCATCGGCCATGATTTCTGATGCCATTCATTCCGCTTCCGATGTTTTCAGTACCATCATCGTAATCTTTGGTGTCCTTTTGGCTAGCCGTTCCTCAGATGCAGACCATCCTTATGGACATGAAAAGCAGGAATATGTTGCGACCCTCTTTCTGGCCTTTGTCCTTATGTTCACAGGCCTTGGCATAGGCTATGAAGGGCTTCAGTCCATCCTCCATAAGACGTATCTAGACCGTGAATCGCCGGCCCTGATTGCCATGGCAGCTGCCATTGTTTCTATTGTTACCAAGGAAGCTATGTTTTGGTATACCATCAGGGCTGCAAGAAAAATCAACTCCGGTGCCCTATCGGCAGATGCTTGGCATCATCGCAGTGATGCTCTTTCTTCGATTGGGTCCTTCATCGGAATTTTGGGGGCGCGTATGGGTTATGGCATCATGGATCCCTTGGCTTCTGTTGTCATCTGTTTGATGATTATCCATGCCTCGATTGGTATTTTTCGGGATGCTTCCGATAAGCTCGTCGACCATGCGGCCAATGGCCGTACCATCGAGGAAATGAAAAGTTTCGTTATGAAGCAGTGTGGCGTAACCGGGATCGATTCGCTCCGTACCCGTATGTTTGGTGCTAGGATGTATGTCGATATCGACATTGTTGCCGACGGGAACCTGACCCTTTTTCAAGCGCACCGCATTGCTGATGAAGTCCATGATACAATTGAGCGGCATTTCCCGGAAGTCAAGCACTGCATGGTCCATGTTTCGCCGGATCCGGAAATTGCTGCAAAAGATAATACGAAAACAAATATTTTTTGCCCCATCGGATCCAATCGGATTACAGGGGAAAGCTAACCTGAAATTTGAAATGAGGGAGGGCGATGAGAATATGAGAGGCTTATATTCTCATCGCCCTCCTTTTTTTGGGAAAAAGGCAGTGGCGGAAGAAAATGAGGATCTTCTTTATAGGGGATGAAGGCGGGACTTCTACCTGGTTCAGTCAGATAAGGCGTAAGGAGCATAACTACTTCAGTGCGCGTTTTTTTGCGAGACCGAAAGGTAAAGAGATTCCCTAACAGGGGCAGTTTTGATAGGAGCGGGATGGTTTCCAGACGTTTTTGTTCCTCATCACTGATCAGGCCGCCGATGACGAGGGTTTCGCCTTCCAGAAGACGAACATTCGTATCCGCCGTTCGGCTTGTAATCCGGTAATTGTGGAGCTCTGAAATTAGGGTTGGGGTGCTGACTTCCGTATGGACCGAAGCCGTGATAACGCCATCAGGACCGACAATGGGGGTGTAAGAAAGGCGGATACCCGCATCTACATATTCTGTCGAGGTTGTCGTGGTGCCGTTGGAAACTTTTTCCGTAACGACAGGGATATGGTCACCAATGAAGATTTTTCCTTCTTTTCCTGGCACGGTGACAATGCGGGGCGTGGCAAGGACCTTTGCCTTTCCTTTTTGACAGAGAGCAGAAAGGATGCCTTGAAAGGAGCCCGTATAGCCATGCCCAAGATGGAAGGTACCGCCATCTGTTTCTTCGCTATTTTGCTGCGGCAGTCCGCTCCATTTCCACTGGAGGCCCAATTCGCGGGAGGCGTCTTCCTGCAGGGAGAGAATTCGGGCTTCCAAGGTTACCTGTTTTTGCAGCCGGTCCATGCGGGCAAGGACCTTTTGGGCCCGCGCTTGATCTCCAGGACTTCCCAGCACAAAAAGAGTATTGCTTGTCTGATCAAAGGATAGGGGCGCCTTGATGAGGGGCTTCAAGGTTTCAGCCGCTTCCTTTGCTGGAACGTAGGAAAGAGGGTAGGCTGTGAGTGCACCGAACCCTCTTTCCATGGTCCCTGCCGGAGCTACGATGGTGACGTCCCCGACTGTTTCAAGGAAAAGCCCTTGGGAAGCGGCAGCAAGACGGAGGGCTTCTTCGTAAGGCACGTCATGAAGGGTGAGGGAAAGTTCCCCCGTAAGGGCTTCAGGAAAGACAATGTTTTTTCCACTCATGGAAGCCAGGGAACGAAAGACTTCTTCGGTCGGCGCTTTTTTTACGGATAGACTGACCAAGGGACCGGCAAAGGCTCTGCCGCATACAAAAAGTAAAAGGCACAGGAAGAAAAAACGTTTCATGGAATCACCTCACCAACGGGGATGACCATATTGTTCCAGATGATCGAATCGGAATGGATGGCGCGCACTTGCCCTCTTTGTGGAATCTTATCCATGGTTTCCAGCAGATAGGTCTTTTCTGGGCCTATGAAGAGTGCTTTGCGGCATCCGTCGACCGTGAGGATTCCGCTAAGGCGCAGCATTGGGCTTTCAGTCTTTTCCCTTTTCCCAAAAGGGAAAGGGGAATCATCTTTAGCCGTAGGAAAGGGATGCGGCACAGGGGAATGGGAATGAAACAACCCTTCAAAAGGATCCCTACGGGGCGGCACAAGACCTGCTTTTTCTTCTTTCTGGGGGAGTACGGGTATAATGGCAGGCGGTGGGGAAAGGGGCTCATTGGGCTAGGAATCTTTTGGACGGAAGATGAGAACGCCAATAAGAAGCGGAAAGGGAAAAAGGAAGAAAATTCTTTTTTTTCTTTCTTTCAAGGCTTTTTTCAGGGCTGATGGATGAATCATTATTCCTCCTTTGAAAGATATGACAGAAATATTCAGCTTTTTTTAGAAAAGTATGATACTCTATTAAAAGAACGCTTAATAACGTCTTTTATTATACTGATTCCTGTTCTTTTTTCCTACCCCGATTGATTAAAAGGGGGGCGCTTCATGGTAAAAGGCTGTTTTCTCGTGACGAACGTCCCTTTTTTCGCATTATCTGCTTTATTATATGGAGGAATGATGATGAGCCAATCCCAGACACAGCAAGCCCCTTTTTTTCAAGAGGCGCTTTTTTCCAATGCCGGCAGAGATGATGGAAATATCATTGCCGCTTCCAAGAAAATCCTTGAAGTCTGTCTGGATCTGTCTGTCAGCGATGTCCATTTGGAACCGCAAAAAAATGGACTTCGCATCCGCGGACGCATGGATGGTGTCCTGCAGGACCTTATGCGGATTCCACCGGTCATGCAGGATGCTTTGATTTCCCGCTATAAAATTATGGCCCGCATGGATATTGGAGAAAAACGCCTGCCCCAGGATGGCCGTATCCAAATGACTTACCAGGACCGTTCCATTGATATCCGTGTTTCTTCCCTTCCTACGCTTTACGGAGAAACGCTTGTCATGCGCCTTTTAGACAGTGGAAAAGGTCTTTACTCCCTGGACCATCTGGGGTTTTCAAAAGAAAACCTGGAACGGCTTTATCAGCTTCTGCATGAACCTTATGGACTGATTCTGGTAACCGGACCGACGGGATCGGGGAAATCTTCAACGCTTTATGCCATTTTGCAGGCCCTCAATGAATCCGGTCGGAGCCTTGTTACCGTGGAAGATCCCATCGAATATCAGATTGACGGCATCAGCCAGGTTGCCGTGCACCCCAAGATTGGCCTCACTTTTGCCAGATGCTTGAGAAGCATCCTCCGACAAGACCCGGACCTGATTGTCGTAGGTGAGATCCGTGATCGGGAAACGGCAGAAATGAGTGTCCATGCCGCGCTCACCGGTCATCTTGTCTTCAGTACGCTTCATACCAACACCGCGGTTGGTGCTGTAAGCCGTCTTCTTGACCTAGGGGTTGATTCCTATCTTGTGGCTTCGGCCCTGAAGGGAATTGTGGCCCAGCGTCTTTTGCGACGGCTCTGCCTCCAGTGCAGGACGGCCTATGCCGTTGGGGAAAATAGTTGGGAAAGGACGTATTTTTCTCTCAAGGGGCCGCTTCATCTTTTCCATGCGTCCAGCTGTGCCCATTGCCGAGGAACGGGATACAGCGGGCGTCTTGCGGTTCAGGAAGTTTTTCCTTTTGACGAGGCGTGCCGTCAGGCTGCTGCCCGAGGACTGGGTGAGAAGGCCCTGCTTGAGCTTGGTCGTCAGCAGCAGGTTGCTTCCCTTTTCGAAGATGGCCGCGCAAAAGTTCTTGCTGGAGAGACCTCGCCGGAAGAAATGCTTCGCGTCTTAGGCCCCTTAGAGAAGAAATAACCACTGCCTCTGTTGTTTTTTGGACGCTTTTTGGATAAGATAGGTGCGGAGAGCCCTTATTTTTCTTCCAACCAGTTCGTTTCACTCGATTTTATTCAAAAAGGAGATTTCTTATGTGGCTTTTATGGAATTTGTTTGACCTTGCCGGAACCCTATCTTTTGCTGTTTCCGGTGCCATTGTGGGTGCTGTCAAACGGATGGATATTTTTGGCATTTCCGTTCTTGCCATCCTGACGGCAGTAGGCGGCGGTATGATTCGCGATGTCTTGTCCGGTCATATTCCTCCGGCAGCACTGCGCAATCCTGTTCCCATAGGACTGGCCCTATTGGCTGCTATTGTAACCAGTTACTGTATCTCTTCGTACCGTTTGGAGGGCCGGAGAAAAAAGTTCCTCAATCTTCTTTATATTGCTGCTGATACCATTGGCCTTGCTTCCTTTACGGTTACAGGAACCATGGTAGGCCTTTCGGATGGAGAACCAGAATCCTATATTTTTCCTGTTGTCCTAGGACTTTTAACGGCAGTGGGCGGTGGTGTCCTGCGGGATCTCATGGCGCAAAAGATTCCTGTCGTCCTTGTAATGGATGTTTATGCCACGGCTTCTATTGCGGGAAGTATCATGATCTGTCTCTGTTGGCGTTTTGGGGCCATGGATCTTGCCCCTATCATTGGGGCCCTTGTGGTAGTCATTCTCCGCGTGCTTGCCGTGCAGTTTAAATGGCAGCTCTACCGACCGGTAAAGTAAAATAGAGGTAGGGAAGAAGGACATTCATCCTTTCTTCCTTGCCTCTTTTTTATGTATGTTCTTGTCCTCTCAGCTAGATATGACGAGGCCAAGATGGCCATTGCCGACAGTGGTCGATTCTCCCTCAAGCTGCTTTGAAACGGGATTTTTATTGCGGTTGTCTTGATAAGAAATGTGAACTTGCTATGGCATGCAAGGCTGTTGGTTCACTTGAATGTCTGTGTCTTACGTTTTTTCTGGCTTTTTGCAGCTTAGGTTTTGATGGGGACAGATACGAAGATCCATCGGCCTCGGTGACGAAGCAAACGTGCTGCTTGTCACAGTGATCCAACCATCGTGTTTTTTTCAGTTATCTAATTTGGAGGGGAACAGATTATCCAGATGCCAGCAAAGAAGCTGCCGACTGACAATGCGGATGGGCCGATATGCGGATATGCGGCGTAAGCCTGTGCTCTTTCCGCTAACAAACGTAAAAATTCCTGAAAGTGGATCGAACGGCGACGGTATTTGGAGGATGACTTTGGAATGAGAGTGTGGTACGAGGCTTTTTGCGAAACATCATGCCCCCATTATTTTCAGAAGTATCTTTTTTAAGCAATGGGGCAAGTAACCCCATCCAATCGGAACGATTTTGGCACTGCCCAACAATGAATCGCAAAATTTCACCGCATCCGCAAAAGCTTTGCGCAGTCGGTTAAGGGGGAGCTTCCGCGGCATATCCCAGGGCAAGGGCACAGATTGGTTCGCAGCGGCTTTTTAGTGTGTGGCATAATTTCAGGGCAGGCAAAATAAGTATTGCAGATCCAGAGACTGCCAAGCTCCAGACTGTCAGCCGTAAGACACCCATTTTCGACGGCAGCGTCAATGGACGGGGCGTAGCAAATTCCCGATACCCGTTCGTCCCAGCTGAGGGTGTGATCCAGACGGCAGCCTAGATCATTCATGACAAAGATCAGGACGGGGGCCTCTTTCATGATTCCTATTGTAACGATGAAATGCTGGGCTGACGATTCTTGGAAGCCGGGGCCAGCAGACCGGTTTAGAGGATTTGTTCTACAAAGTCCTGGGGAACGGGGCTATGCTTATAGTTTCGGATGCTGCGCCGCAGAGCGATAGAAGCAATCATGCTGAAAATCCTTTCCTCGTTGATTGAAAAAAGGGCTGTGAAGAAACGAGATGATCATTTCCTCACAGCCTCATTGAATTGTATTACCGCATATTGATGAACTGGACGTCGATGCCGAAATCATCACTGCGGATGAGTTGGATGACGGCCTGCAGATCATCTTTTTTGGGCCCGGAGACCCGGATTTGATTATCCATTTGCTGGGTCGTGACTTTGATCTTCGATGCCTTGATGGCAGCAATGATCTTTTTAGCGGTTTCCTTATCAATGCCCTGCTTTAAGGTGACTGTTTGGCGGACCGTTCCTTTCGCAGCCGGTTCAACCTTACCGGGTTCCAAGGCACGCAGGCTGAGCCCCCGCTTAGCCATGCGCTGGCGCAGGATGTCAAGGATGGCGCCTAGCTTGTATTCGTCTTCTGCGGTCATCTTGAGGCTTTCATCAACAAGTTCAATGGCAGCGGCTGATCCCCTGAAATCGTAGCGTTGGGAAATTTCTTTTCTCGTTTGGTTCAGGGCATTGTCAAGTTCCTGCATATCCAATTGGGAGACGATGTCGAAAGAGCTGTTTTTTGCCATGTATAAGTTCCTCCTTTGGCATTTTCCTGTAGTTATGGATTGACGCGGACGGAAACTTCAAACATGCGGTTCCAAGGAAACTCGATGGTATAATCGGTTCCTTTTACGTCCGGTTCATCACTGATGTAGGTCTTGAAGAGCCGATTTGTCCGGCTAAGGATCTTGTTATAATATTTTCCAAGATCATACTTGAGTTTTACATTGTGACGGTCCATTTCAAGGGACACACGGTAACGCACATTGGCTTGATAGATCCAGTCATCAAGGAGCCGGATCTTGAGCAGGCGGAGCCGGTCTGGTTCAGACATTCGTTTGGCCAAGATTCCTTGGGAAAGGGCAAAGCCGATGCTGTTGTCCGATGTATTCCATCCAGAATAGGCCGTAAGGTCAAGCAGGGCTTTTTTATGGGAGAGCGCTTCCATAAATCCGTTATCGGCGCCATTGGCATAGGCAATGTCGGCCAAGGCAATGGGCTTCATGCGTTCAAGGTCCGCAATCTGGGCAGCAAATTCCTTGTTGGCGCGGTTGCTGTAGGGGGCATTCTCATTGGCTGTGGAATCGCGGCAAATACCATCATCCGGTGTGTTGACTGCAAGGATGAGGTCTGCTTTTTTAGTGCTTGAAGCAATCTTGCCGCCAATGGCGATAATCTGGTTATGTACCGAATTTTCGGCACTTTCATCTGTATACAAGGGAACGGTGCTGCCTCCTGTCCCAGGAGCAAAAAGTGGATAGACTGCGGGCTTATCGCCGCGGATTTCGTTGATGGCCCGCGTGACCAAGGTGAGTCCCAGCTGGTCGACTCCAGGGACAATTTGGAACTGTTTCTTATTCATGCCGTTTCCCAAATTTTCCAGGATGCGTGCTTCCATGTGGGTCTGGGAAAGGGGGGCGTCATCATCCTTGCCGATGGCAAGAAAATGAAAGCCATCCCGCTGGGCCATGCGGATAAGGCGTTTATTGGTCTGGAGATTCACCAGACGCCTCGTACGCCAATCCTTTAGATCATTTGCCGGAATGGAAAGGGTCAGCTGGTTTTTTTCCCGCTCTTCTGTTTCCGTAAGGCCTTCCATGTCCTCCTTGTCCGCCAGTTGGGAAAGACGGAAGATCTTGGGCCCATATGTCTCATAATAGGCGGGTTCAACAGAGGCCACACTTTGACGGGGCGTCCGCATGATTGTACTGAACGCGTAGATCTTAAGGCCAGGATTATTTTTGTGGAGCGTGTCGAGGCGCACAATTTTTCCCCGGAGGTATTTTTCCAGGTGATGATGCTTCCTTGAGGCGACAAGGCCCCCGTAGTTGAGACTGTCCGTTGCAATGACAGCGGCCTCGGCGTGAGGGGCTTCGGTTTCCAACCATTCCCAAAGGCCCTCGTTGTCGCCGACGCTCTTATGGTTGGAAAGATATTTCTCCGGTGGGACAGTCAGGGGATAACCGGCTGCTTTGGCCGTATCGACCGTATATTCAAGGTTTACAGGACGGTTGTCCAAGGGAATGTAGATGATCTTGGGAGAGGCAGCCGCAAGGCCTGAAAATAGTAAGAGCGCTGCCGCGCTTCCTAAGAGATATTTCTTGATCTGCAAGAGCTTCCATCATCCTTTCTGGGAATGGAACCGGCTATGTTCCATCATCGTAATGAAACTATTATATCGTATTTGTCTCATTTTTTCACACCTTTTGTGATTTTAGCCGGCCTACGCTTTCATCACTGTGGAAAGCCGCCGCAGTCAGGGGAAAAAGAGGAAGAACCGTATCCCCTAGTACTCTGATGTGGTATAATGAGCAAAAGGACATTGCCTAAGAAGGGAGATGCCCTTGGTTTTGTATGCCTTCTTTAACGTGAATCAATCTTCTAAGAATATAAGGAAGTTGGGGGACAGTACCTCTTGCTTCATTTTTATGGAAAGGAGCCCTTTCATGGACTTTCAATTGGAAGCCCCCTTTGCACCGTCCGGTGATCAGCCTGAGGCCATTGAGGCCCTCGTCAAAGGGGTGAAAGAAGGAATGGATACGCAGGTCCTTTTGGGGGCAACGGGTACTGGCAAGACTTTTACCATTGCCCAGATGATCCAAAAGGTACAGCGGCCTACCTTGGTCATTGCTCACAATAAGACCTTGGCAGCCCAGCTTGCTAGCGAATTCAAGGCCTTTTTCCCACATAACGCAGTGGAATACTTTGTATCCTACTACGATTACTACCAACCCGAAGCCTATATTCCGGCAACAGATACCTATATTGAGAAAGATTCATCCATCAACGATGAAATCGATAAGCTGCGCCATTCTGCAACAAGTGCGCTGTTTGAGCGGCGTGATGTCATTGTTGTCTCTTCTGTTTCCTGCATCTATGGCCTAGGTGCACCAAAGGATTACTATGACAGCGTCCTTTCCCTCCGTGTTGGGCAAGAGGTCGATCGCGATGCCATCTTGGAAAAACTTGTCAAGATTCGTTATGAACGAAATGACCTGGTCCTGCAGCGCGGTTCTTTTCGGGCCCGCGGTGATGTCATTGAAGTCATTCCTTCCAGCTACAACGAAAAGGGCATCCGTATTGAGCTTTTTGGTGATGAAGTGGACAGCATCATGGAAATCGATGTCCTTACAGGAGACGTAATCGATAAAAGGACCCATGTGGCCATCTTCCCAGCGAGTCATTATGTGACCAGTGATGAGAATTTGGAACGGGCCCGCGGAGATATCCGGAAAGAACTGAAGGCGCGGCTTACCGTCCTGCATGAAGAAGGAAAACTCCTTGAGGCCGAACGCCTCGAACAGCGGACCAATTATGACCTTGAAATGATGGAAGAAATGGGCTATTGCAGCGGTATTGAAAACTATTCCCGGCATTTGACAGGACGCAAGGCTGGGGAGCCGCCTTTTACGCTGGTCAATTATTTCCCAGATGATTTTCTTACTGTCATTGATGAAAGTCATGTGACCCTGCCTCAGCTGCGGGCCATGTACGCAGGCGACCGTTCCCGTAAGGAACAGCTTGTAAACTATGGATTCCGCCTGCCGTCAGCCCTTGATAACCGGCCCTTGACCTTTGATGAATTCCAAAAGGAACGGGGACAGATTATCTATGTGTCTGCAACCCCGGCAGCCTATGAACTGGATCATGCCGAGCAGGTTGTAGAACAAATTATCCGTCCGACAGGCCTTCTTGATCCGAAAATCGAGGTTCGTCCCATCAAGGGTCAAATTGATGACCTTCTGGGAGAAATCCATAAAGTGGCGGAGGCCGGGGAACGCATCCTTGTCACGACCCTCACAAAGAAAATGGCTGAAGACCTGACAGAGTACCTTGCCGCGTCAGGAATCCGTGTCCGTTATCTCCATAGTGATATTGCAACCATTGACCGCGCCGAGATCATCCGTGATCTTCGGGCAGGGGAATTTGATGTCCTAGTCGGCATCAACCTCTTGCGCGAAGGGCTTGATATGCCGGAAGTTTCCCTTGTGGCTATCTTGGATGCTGATAAGGAAGGGTTCCTGCGCAGCGATACTGCAATGATCCAGACCATTGGCCGAGCCGCCCGCAATGCCCACGGCCGGGTCATCATGTATGCCGATGTCATGACTGGATCCATGCAGCGTGCCATTGAAGAGACGGAACGGCGGCGGGCCAAGCAGGAAGCCTATAACAAAGCTCACGGGATCGTGCCGAAGACCATTGAAAAGAAGGTCGTGGAGCTCATCAAGCTCACCAAAGTGGAAGAAGACGGCGGCACTGTGAAAGCAGGCGGCGTGGATTCCCTGAAGAAGCTTTCTGAAAAGGCCTTGCAGAAACAAGTGAAACTTATCGAAAAGAATATGAAAGCAGCCGCCAAGCAGCTTGATTTTGAACTGGCGGCTGAATATCGTGACCAAATGATTTTGATCAAAGGAGAAATCAGTAAACGCCATGAGCGAAAATGAAATTGTCATCCAGGGGGCGCGTCAGCACAACCTAAAGAATATATCCCTGACGATTCCCCGCAATAAACTCGTTGTCATTACAGGACTGTCGGGCAGCGGCAAATCGTCCCTTGCTTTTGATACCATCTATGCCGAAGGCCAGCGGCGCTATGTTGAGTCTTTGTCAGCCTATGCCCGCCAGTTTTTGGGACAGATGGATAAGCCTGATGTAGATTATATTGGCGGCCTCAGCCCCGCAATTTCCATTGACCAGAAGACTACAAGCCGCAATCCGCGGTCTACGGTGGGAACGGTAACGGAAATCTATGATTATTTGCGTCTTTTGTTTGCACGCATTGGCGTGCCCCATTGTCCGCATTGCGGAAAGGTCATTCAGCGCCAAAGTCCCCAACAGATTGCCGATAAAGTCCTGGAACTGCCGGAAGGTACGAAATTTATGGTCCTGGCACCCCTTGTATGGGGCCGTAAGGGAGAGCATAAGCAGGTTTTCAATGAAGTCCGCCGTGACGGTTATGTACGGGTCAAGGTGGATGGGAAAATCCGTACCCTTGATGAGGACATCACGCTTGATAAGAAAAAGAAACATTATATTTCTGTCGTTGTCGACCGTCTCATCAGTCGGCCAACCCTTGCCGGGCGCCTGTCCGAATCCTTGGAAACGGCTCTGAAACTTGGCGAAGGAACAGTGGAAATCGAAATAATTGGCGGCAAGACTGAAGTCTACAGCGAAAAGTTTGCCTGTCCGGACTGCAACATTTCCCTTCCGGAGATCGAGCCCCGTCTTTTTTCCTTTAATGCTCCGTATGGGGCCTGTCCGGACTGTATGGGGCTTGGCATGCATATGGAATTTGACGTGGATCTTGTGATCCCGAACAAGGACGTGCCCTTTGAAGACGGAGCCATTGCCGCCATGAGCAGCAACCCGAAGTCCTATTTTCTTTGCCAGTTTGCCGAAGTCTTGAAATCGCGGGGGTTTTCCCTTAAAAATACGTGGAACGACCTTCCTAAAAAGGTGCAGAAAGAGCTGCTGGAAGGAATCCCTGATGAGCACTTTACCTTTCTTTATGAAAACCTTATGGGAGAGGTCCATCCCCATACGACCGCTTTTGAGGGAATCATTCCTATTTTGAAGCATCGGCTAAAGGATGCCATGAGCGAAAGTCAGCGTCTTGATTATGAATCCTTTATGACGGCCATTGAATGCCACACCTGCCACGGGGCCCGACTGCGTCCGGAAGTCCTCGGAATTACGGTGGGTGGACGCAATATCAATGAAGTGTGCCAAATGCCCGTCAGGGAATGCCTGAAGTTTTTTGAAGAGCTTTCCCTCAGCGACCGTGACGCTTTCATTGCAAAGGAAATCCTTAAGGAAATTCGGGCCCGCCTTTCTTTCCTTAACAATGTCGGTCTCGATTACCTCACCCTTAGCCGGGCAGCGGCTACTCTTTCCGGCGGCGAGGCCCAGCGGATCCGCCTTGCAACACAGATTGGTTCCGGGCTTGTCGGTGTACTCTACATCCTTGATGAACCGAGTATCGGCCTTCACCAACGGGATAATGACAAACTTCTTTCCACCCTCAAGCATCTTCGTGATTTGGGAAACACCCTCCTTGTTGTCGAACATGATGAAGATACGATGCTTGCAGCTGACCAGATCATCGATATTGGACCTGGCGCCGGCGAAAACGGGGGACAGGTTGTTGCTCAGGGAACAGCAAAGGAAATCATGAAGGTCAAAGGGTCTGTCACAGGCGATTATCTCAGCGGTCGGAAAAAGATTCCTGTTCCCAAGGTCCGCCGTAAAGGAAATGGCAAGAAAATAATAGTCAAAGGGGCACGGGCCAACAACCTTAAAGACATCGATGTCTCCATTCCTTTGGGGACCCTGACCGTTGTGACCGGTGTCAGCGGCAGCGGCAAGAGTACCCTTGTGAATGACATCCTTTACCGCGGCCTTGCCCAAAAACTCAAGGGGGCTCGGCAGCGCCCCCTTGCCCATGATAGGATCATGGGGGTCCAGTATATCGATAAGATCATCAATATCGATCAGAGTCCTATTGGACGGACGCCTCGTTCCAATCCGGCGACCTATACGGGAACCTTTGATCTCATCCGAGCCCTTTTTGCAACGACGAATGAAGCCAAGGTTCGGGGCTATAAACCAGGCCGCTTCAGCTTTAATGTAAAGGGCGGCCGCTGCGAGGCCTGCCATGGTGACGGCATGCTGAAAATTGAAATGAATTTCCTTCCCGATGTCTATGTCCCCTGTGAAGTCTGTCGGGGCACGCGATATAATCGGGATACGCTTCAAGTCCATTATAAGGGCAAGAATATTTCTGATGTCCTTAACATGACCGTTACGGAAGCCTGTGATTATTTCAGCAACCATCAGCGAATCTTGAAGAAACTCCAAGTCCTTGAAGATGTGGGCCTGGGCTATATCCGCCTGGGACAGTCGGCGACGACCCTGTCCGGCGGGGAGGCGCAGCGCATCAAACTTGCGGCGGAACTCTCCAAGACCAATACGGGACGGACGCTCTATATCTTGGATGAGCCAACGACGGGACTTCATATGGCTGATGTCCATAAGCTGCTCCAGGTCTTGGAACGCCTGGTTGATTCGGGCAGTACGGTTGTCGTTATCGAGCATAATCTCGATGTCATCAAATCGGCCGATTATCTCATCGACCTGGGTCCGGAAGGCGGGGACAGGGGCGGCAGCATCGTTGCTGTGGGAACCCCCGAAGAGCTTGCTGCGGTACCGGAATCCTACACAGGACAGTATATAAAGAGGATCCTTAAATGAATGAACGCATTGCTGAGACCTTGAAGGTCCTTCCCGATGCGCCCGGCGTTTATATCATGCATGATGCAGCGGGCCGGGTTATCTATGTCGGCAAGGCTGTCATCCTAAAGAATCGAGTGCGGAGTTATTTTCGCAAGGCAAGTCAGGTTTCCCCGAAAGTGCGGGCCATCAATGCCCATGTTGATTCCATTGAGACCATTGTCTGCGCCAGCGAAATGGAAGCCCTTATCTTGGAATGCAACCTCATCAAGAAGTACCGGCCCCGTTATAATATCGAGCTCAAGGACGACAAGACCTACCCCTATCTCAAGATTACGGTCGATGAAGCTTATCCCCGTATGTACATTACGCGCCGCGTTCAAAAAGATGGAGCCAAGTACTACGGCCCCTATGCCGATGTAGGGGCCTTAAGGGAAACCATGCGTCTCATCCGTTCCATGTTTCCCCTGCGTCACTGCCGCAGCATGAATGTCAAACGGCCCTGCCTCCAGTACCATCTTCATCGCTGTCTGGCTCCTTGTACGGGAAAGGTCCCCCTTAGTGAGTATAGGAAGCTCGTTGATGAGGTGCTTCTTCTTATGGATGGGAAGGTCACGGAACTGCGGCGCCAGCTGACGAAAAAAATGCAGGACGCGTCGGACAAGATGGAATATGAAAAGGCAGCCCAATACAGGGACTCCCTTCTTAGCCTCAATAAGCTGGAAGAATCCCAGAAAGCAACGACAGAAAGCGGGGACCGTGATGTCATAGGTCTTGCGGTGGATGACACAGGAGTCTGCCTGGAAGTCTTCTTTGTGCGAAATGGTAAGATATTGGGCCGGGACAGTTTCTTTCTTGATGATGAAAAAGGGGAACCCGCAGCAGAAATCCTCTCTGCTTTCATTAGGGAATATTATCAGGAAGAGCATCGGCCCCCCAAGGAAATCATTACGTCAAGCGGCCTTTTTGATAAGGACCGGGCCCTGCTTTCCCAGTGGCTTACGGAGAAAAATGAGAAAAATGTCACCATCCTTGTCCCTCAGCGGGGCATTAAGCATGATCTCATCCTCATGGCGGAGGAAAATGCCAAGAAAAACCTTGATGAACGTCTCCGGAAGGGACGACTTGCTCTAAAGCCGGCAGAAGAGGCTGCTGAGGACTTGGCTCACGCCATCGGCATGACAGGCCCCTTGGAACGGATGGATTGCTTTGATATATCCCATAATCAAGGGGCGGAAACTGTGGCATCCATGGTGGTCTTTCGCAATGGCAGCCCTTCGAAAAAGGATTATCGGCGGTATAAACTGCGTTCTACAGAAGGCAAGCCGGACGATTTCAAATCCATGCAGGAAGTCGTCTATCGCCGGTATAAGGACGCGGAGGATATTCCCAGTCTCATCATCATAGATGGAGGCAAAGGACAGTTAAGCTCGGCTCTTGAAGTCATCCGCGGTGTGGGGCTTGGAGATGTACGCGTTATCGGTCTTGCCAAAAGGGAAGAGGAAATTTTTACGGAAGGGGCCCATGAAAGCATCCTTCTTGATAAATCCTCAGCGGCTCTGCATCTCATCCAGCATATCCGTGATGAGGCCCATCGCTTTGCCATTACCTATCATCGGAAAAGGCTTGCTAAGCGCAATCTTGTTTCTGTCCTTGATCATATCGAGGGGATTGGCCCTAAACGGCGGGCTGCTCTCTGGCAGCGGTTTGCTTCTTTGGAAAAGATGCGGGAAGCAAGTGTTGATGATCTTGAAGCAGTTCCTACCATGACTCGGACAGCTGCGGAAAAACTCTTTGCTTTCCTGCATGCATCTGCTTCTGATAAAAGAACATTTATTAAATAAAAATTACTTTAAAAAATTTTACGAAAAGGCTTGAAACAGGGGAAAGCCTTTGGTATAATTCGATTGTCAACAAATACAGAAAAGGGGTAAATCCGATATGAAAAAATATGTTTGCCAAGTTTGTGGTTATGTCTACGATGAAGCTGCTGGTGATCCCGATCGCGGAATTGCACCGGGCACCAAATTTGAAGATCTGCCCGATGATTGGACCTGCCCTCTTTGCGGCGTAGGCAAAGATCAGTTTGAAGAAGGCTAACCGATTGACACAAGGCTGTTCTGCTCCTGAGGCAGGACAGCTTTTCTTTTTTCAGAAAGGAGAAGCGCTGATGTCTAATATCCTCAAGATGATTGCCATGGACCTCGACGGGACCTTGCTTGATGAAGAAAAAAATATTTCTCAGAAAGATCGGGAGGCTGTCAGGGAAGCGATTGACCGAGGCTATCTCGTCACACTGGCAACAGGCCGGATGTATCGATCAGCTTTAAGTTATGCTCAGGAACTGGGAATCAAACTGCCTCTTGTGACTTATAACGGGGCCCTCGTGAAAGACCCTTCCACGGGAAAGACACTGGCCCATTGGCCCCTTGCCCTTGAAACGGCAAAATGCATTGTCGGGGAACTGCTTGATCAGGATATCTATGTTCAGGCTTATGTCAATGATACCCTTTTGGTTCCTGCTGACTGTGCCAAGGCACAGTACTATGCCAAGTTTTCCCGTGTTCCCTTTGAAGTTGCTGGTGCGGGCCTGCGCCAGTTGGCCGAGGCGCCCCATAAATTGCTTGTCATTGATGATGACCCGGAACCGATTCGGCGGCACCTTGTGACCGTCTACGGCAATGCCATCAAAATCGTTTCTTCCTCAAAAGGCTTCCTTGAAATTACGGATCCTGAAACCAATAAATGGCGGGCCCTTCAGTTTTTAATGAAGCGCTTTGAAGTTACCCGAGAAGAGATTCTTACTGTGGGGGACTCGGATAATGACTATGAAATGGTGGCCCATGCCGGCGTAGGTGTTGCCATGGGAAATGCCAAGGAAACAATTCAAAAAGCGGCCCGCATCATTACGGCTTCCAACACCCAGTCCGGGGTCAGCCTTATTCTTCGCAGCGTCATGACCAATCAGGTCGATGTCCCGGAATAAGGGGCGCGCACGCACCGCATTTGTTGCGGCATATAAGTGAAAAAGTTATAATAAGAGAAATGTACTTTTGATTGGGGGCGAATCCATCATGGCAAGAAATTTGATCATTACGGGGATGAGTGGGGCAGGGAAAACCCAGGTCATGCGGACCTTGGAAGACTTAGGATACTTTTGCGTCGATAACCTGCCACCGACCTTTATCCCAAAATTCATCGAACTGTGCATGAAACGCAGTGATGAATCCGATCAGCTTGCCTTGGCAGCTGATATCAGGGGCGGTAAGTTCTTTGATGAACTGACGGAAGTCCTCGACCAGCTGAGCCGGGAGAAGATCCCCTTTGAACTGGTTTTCCTTGACGCTGATGACCAGACTTTGGTGCGCCGTTACAAGGAAACGCGCCGTCGTCATCCTCTTGCTGGAAAGGGCGGCCTAAGTGCTGATATTGCGCGTGAACGACAGATTCTTTCCCATGTCCGTCGGCGGGCCACGACAATCATTGATACGACCCATACGACGACCAAGGAGCTGCGGGCTAAGATCATTTCCCTTTACGGACGGGACGGGAGCCTGCCCGCCATGAGTATTGCAGTCCAATCCTTTGGCTTTAAGCACGGGACGCCCCTTGACTGCGACATGATGTTTGATGTCCGTTTCCTTCCAAATCCTTTTTATGTACCGGAACTGAAGGAAAAAAATGGTAACGATGCCGATGTCGTGGCCTATATTGAACAGTCGCCCGTGACCCAGACTTTTCTGCGGAAACTCTATGATCTCATTGAGTTCCTGCTTCCTGAATATACGAAGGAAGGCAAGAGCCAGCTCATGATCGGCGTGGGCTGCACGGGCGGTCACCATCGTTCGGTCTTTGTTGCCAACGCCTTGGGGCGATTCATTGAATCCTGCGGGTACCAGGCCCAAGTGATTCATCGAGATCTCTTGAAGAAATAATTCCCGTGAGGAGTGTGCCTATGAAATGGATAAAGTGGCTATACCCAGGCCTTAACCTCAAACGGTGGCTCTTTCTTTTCGGTCTGGGGACAGTCCTTTCTTGTGTTGGTGTAACCCTGATCTTCAATTACCAGTTTGTCGGGCTGATTGAAGCGCTTGTCTTTAATTTCATTTCTTATGTAGGCGGTGAATTCTATCAGTCGACCATTACGGCCTTAGGCCTATTTAACGTCGTTGTGGGCATTTTCTTTATGTGTTATGGCGGTGCCCGTGTCGTCAAGACGGTCATCCGTTCCGTCATGCCCGGAGAAAAGGAATCCTTGCGGGAACTGATCTTTACGCAGCAGAAACTGGACAAAGGGCCATCTGTTGTTGTCATCGGCGGAGGTACCGGTCTGTCAGTGCTCCTGCGCGGAATCAAGCTCATTACCAATAACTGTACGGCGGTTGTGACTACGGCCGATGACGGCGGTTCATCTGGACGGCTGCGCAAGGAAATGGGCATCATTCCCCCTGGGGATATGCGCAATTGTCTGGTGGCCCTTGCTGACACGGAGCCTGTCATGGAACGGGCCATGCAGTATCGTTTTCATGACAGTGAATTTCTTTCTGGTCACAGCCTGGGCAACCTTTTTATTGCCGCCATGGCAGAAGCCGAAGGCAGCATGGAAGCAGGCCTTGCAGCAACAAGCCAGATTTTAAATGTGCGCGGCAAGGTAATTCCTTCTACGCTGAGCGATATCCGCCTGAAAGCGGAAATGACGGACGGCACGTTAATAGAGGGCGAATCGGAAATACCAAAAGCACATAAGCGTATACGCCGCGTTGGCATTGAACCTTCAAACGTGCAGGCCACAAGCAGTGCCGTTGATGCCATTATGAAGGCAGATGTGCTGATTCTGGGGCCGGGCAGCCTTTATACAAGCGTAATACCGAACCTTATGGTGGAAGGAATCCGTGAAGCCGTGCTGCGTTCGGACGCTGTAAAAATTTATGTCTGCAATGTAATGACGCAGCCGGGCGAAACAGACGGCTACGGTGCTTTTGAGCATGTGCAGGCGCTTATTACCCATGCAGGCGCGCAGTTTTTGGATTACGTTATTGTTAACGACCAGAACGTTACTGAAACGCAGCTTGCGCAGTATCAGTTAAAAGGCTCCATTCCGGTTACGCCGGATATTAAAAAGATTGAACGCCTCGGCATTAAGGTTGTGCCCAAGAGCCTTATCAGCAACAAGGATTTGGTAAGGCATAACCCGCAGAAGCTTGCGCAGGCAGTTATTTCGCTTATTTACCGACTGCGTCTGTTCGGCAAGGGCTTCCGCTTTTTCGATTACTTCTTCATGCGCCAGAGCATGCGCAAATTAAAAAATAAATCGGTGTAAAAGGGTAAGGCAATGTCATTTTCCAACGAAGTAAAAAACGAATTGTCACGTCTTGAAGTTTCTAAAAAATGCTGCGAAAGGGCAGAGCTTTTAGGGCTTTTGCGTGTAAGCGGCGCCGTTATTTTGCAGGGGCGCAATATGGGCATCCATTTTTCTACCGAAAATGCTGCCCTTGCACGCCGTATGCTGCAAATGTTAAAAAGCAATTATAATGTGCAGACGGAAGTTGTCATTACACGCTCGCGCCGTTTAAAAAAGAACAACCGCTATCAGGTCAGGGTTATTCCTTCCAAAGAAGCAGGCAAAGCGCTGCATGAATTACAGCTTTTGCCTTACAGCGATGTTGCGGAAAGGCATAAACTGCTTGCCAAATCCTGCTGCCGCAGGTCGTTCCTGCGCGGGGTGTTTCTGGCAGGCGGGTCTGTAAGCAAGCCTTCAAGTGATTATCATTTGGAAGTGGTAACGGAAAACGAAGAACTGGCCAAAAGCATTGTAAAGGTAATGCACGGTTTTTCGCTGCCGGCAAAAATTACCGACCGTAAAAATGATTTTATTGTTTACATGAAAGAAGGCAACAGCATTATTGACTTTCTTTCGGTTATCGGCGCGCATAATGCGCTGATGGAGTTTGAAAATGTGCGTATTGTTAAAGAAATGCGCAATAATGTTAACCGCGTTGTAAACTGCGAAACGGCCAATTTGAATAAAGTTGTGCAGGCTGCGGTTGAACAGCTTGAAAGCATCCGCTATCTGGAAAAGAAGGGGCATTTTGGCAAGCTGCCTGCCGCACTGCGCGAAACGGCAGAACTGCGCCTTGAAAACCCGGACGCTTCGCTGGCAGAACTTGCCAAAGCCGCTAACGGCAAAATAAGTAAATCCGGCCTTAACCACAGGCTGAAAAAATTACAGCAAATTGCAAAAGAACTGGGGCTGGAAATTAATGATAAAAATAAAGAGAAAGTGGATTAAAATAGTTCTGCTGGTGCTGGTTGTTGCTGTTGCAGCGGCAGCGAAGCCTTTTTATGACGGTTACAGCGAATACCGCAAAAATGCAGTGCCGGTTTTGGAATATCATTCCGTTGGCGGCAGCGATGAATGGCCTGCCGAAGTAATAATAAAAACCGAAGTTTTTGAAAAACAGCTGCAGTATCTTCATAATAACGGCTACCGCATGCTTTCCATGGAGCAGATGATAGACGGATTTAAAAACGGAAAAGACATGGGCAAAGCGGTTGTGCTTACTTTTGACGACGGCTATATGGATAATTACACCAATGTTTTTCCGCTGCTGAAAAAATATAATGCCAATGCTTCGTTTTTTATAGTGCAGTCTAAAATAGGCAAGCCCAATTACATGGGGCATAACGAAATTACGGAGCTGATTCGCGCAGGCAACGATTTGGCTTCCCATACAATCAACCACAACATTTTAACTGATATTGACCCCAAATATTTTGCGTGGGAGCTTTCAAGTTCCAAATTCTTTTTAAAAAAGGAATTTGATATGTATTATGTGCATCTGCTTTCGTATCCCAACGGCAAATATGACGAAAAAGTAATTGCTGCAGCGCAGAAGTACGGTTACAATTATGCCGTTACGGGCAAAAACGGCGCCGTTGATAAAAACTGGGTGGAAAACCATCCGATGGAAATCGGGCGCGTAATTATTAAAGGCGACATGACGGAAAGCGAGTTTAAAAGCAAACTGGAACGCTCCTATTTATTGGGGTATTTAAAAAGCGTGGTTTTCGGCAGCCTGTTTTTTTACTGATAAGGCTTGCGGATTTAGTTAAAACACGGTACAATATTATAAATAATGATTTTGGAGGAATGAACGATGAAAAAACATATCACTACCGTAAATAAAGCAATGCTCAACAAAACTTTAAGAACCGGCGGCTGCGGCGAATGCCCGGCTTCCTGCCAGTCTGCATGCAAAACTTCCTGCACTGTAGGCAACCAGGTTTGTGAACATAAATAATCCGTTCGGATAAAAATTAGCAGATCTGTTACAGCTCCCTGCATGTCAGGGGGCTGTTTTATGCTTTGAAAGGTGGAATTTGATGCTGATACATAAAATGCGCCTTGACGATTACAAGGCTGTGCTTGACGTTAACAGCGGTGCGGTGCATTTGGTTGATGAGCTGATTTACGATTTGCTGGATGTTTTTAACGGCGAAAACGGTGAAGAAGCCATCAACGCAATGAAAGACCGCTATGACGAAGCGGAACTGCGTGAAGCCGTTGAAGAACTGACGGAACTGAAAAATGAAGGGTTGCTTTTCTCTCCCGAATTTGAAGTGCCGCCTACTTTCAGCGAAACACCGGTTTTAAAATCGTTATGCCTGCATATTGCGCACGACTGCAACCTGCGCTGCGGTTACTGCTTTGCCGGTACCGGCGATTTTGGCGGCTGCCGCGCTCTGATGAGCAAAGAAGTTGCCGAAAAAGCAGTTGAATTTGCCATTACAGGCAGCAAAAAACGCCATAATCTGGAACTTGATTTGTTCGGCGGCGAGCCGCTGATGAACTGGCCGGTTGTGGAGCACGTTATTAACTATGTGCGCCGCCGTGAACAGGAAACCGGCAAGAACATCAAGCTGACGCTTACAACCAACGGCACTTTGCTGAACGATGAAAACATTAAATTTTTGAACGATAACCGTGTAATGCTGGTATTAAGCCTTGACGGCAAAAAGGAAACGCATGACAGGATGCGTCCGTTCCCGAACCATACGGGCAGCTATGATGCGGCTGTGCGCGGCTTTAAAAAAGTTATCGAAAGCCGTCACGGCAAAAACTATTATCTGCGCGGAACTTATACCCATTACAATCCGCATTTTTGCGAAGATACACTTGATATGACCAAAATCGGCAAGGAAATTTCCGTAGAACCGGTTGTTGGCACTGATGAACCGTATGTACTTACCGAAGAAGATTTGCCGGTATTGTACGAAGAATACGATAAACTGGCGCGTGCATATCTGCAAAAACGCCATGAAGGCGACCCGTTTGACTTTTTCCATTTTAATGTTGCACTTGATAACGGGCCCTGCGTTGCCAAAAGGCTGGCTGGCTGCGGTGCCGGGCATGAATATTTTGCCATTACTCCGGAAGGCGATATTTACCCCTGCCATCAGTTTGTAGGGCGTGAGCAGTATAAACTCGGCACGCTTGATACCGGCGTTGTAAAACCAGATTTGGTGCAGAAATTCCGCCATACCCACGTAATGACGAAACCTGCCTGCCGCGAGTGCTGGGCAAGGTTCTTCTGCAGCGGCGGCTGCCATGCCAATGCCGACCTTATTAACGGCGATATTTCCATTCCGTATGAATACGGCTGCAAACTGCAGAAAAAGCGCCTGGAGTGTGCCATTATATTGCAGGCCGTTCTGTCTGCCGAAGCGCAGCAGGGCGAGGATAACAGGCCGCATATAACCAACTTTAAGTTCGAAACTGAATAAATTTTTCATACCCCTGCGAAAAATTTTACGCAGGGGTATTGCATTTTATCGTAAAATCTGCTAATATACTAAATACAGTTTGTTACACAAGTTTAACAAATGCTTAACTTAAAAACTTTTCGAAAAAAGGTGAAAAAAGCACTTGACAAACCTTTGAAAGTGTAATAAACTATACAAGTCGCCGGAAAACGGCAGCACCTTGAAAACTGAACAAGAACCAAGAAAAAGCGAATGTGCGGGCGAGTTTGCTTAAAGTGAAAGCGGAAAGCAAATGAGCCAAACAAACAAAATTCTGGATTAAATAATTAAGAGCCAATCGGTTCTTCAATAGGTATATTGGAGAGTTTGATCCTGGCTCAGGACGAACGCTGGCGGCGTGCCTAACACATGCAAGTCGAACGGAAAATTGAGCTTCGGTTCAATTTTTAGTGGCGAACGGGTGAGTAACGCGTAGGCAACCTGCCCTTTAGACGGGGACAACATTCCGAAAGGGATGCTAATACCGGATGTGACGCTCCCATCGCATGACGGGAGCGTGAAAGATGGCCTCTACGTGTAAGCTATCGCTAAAGGATGGGCCTGCGTCTGATTAGCTAGTTGGTAGTGTAACGGACAACCAAGGCGATGATCAGTAGCCGGTCTGAGAGGATGAACGGCCACATTGGGACTGAGACACGGCCCAGACTCCTACGGGAGGCAGCAGT
>OHFL01000432.1_pt1 | contig 28674 bp, 26 predicted proteins | sample 1567491 | NCBI WGS metagenome assembly OHFL01 (sample SAMEA3879539, study PRJEB24766) | human gut metagenome | biome: human-associated habitat; feature: feces | place: USA | collected 1985/1987 | reverse complement strand
AATATTTAGCTTTATATTATAAAAGCTTACTTTAGAAAATACTCTAAAGTAAGCTTTTATTTTTATTTATTCTTTAAATACTCATCAATAGCCTGAGCGGCTTTTTTGCCTGCTCCCATGGCGGATATTACGGTTGCTGCGCCGGTTACAATGTCGCCGCCCGCAAATACGCCGGGGATGGAGGTTGCGCCGTTTTCATCTGCAACGATGTTGCCACGTTTGTTGGTTTCCAAATCGTGTGTGGTTTGCTTTAACAACGGATTAGGCCCCTGCCCTATCGCCATTACAACCATGTCAACGTCAAGCACGTATTCACTGTCTCTAATAGCTACCGGGCTGCGGCGTCCGCTGGCATCAGGTTCGCCAAGCTTCATTTTAATGCATTCCATGCCGTTAACCCAGCCTTTTTCGTTGCCTAAAATACGTACAGGGTTGTTTAAAAGACGGAGTTCAATGCCTTCTTCTCTTGCATGGCCGATTTCTTCCTTGCGGGCAGGCATTTCTTCTTCGCTGCGGCGGTAAACGATATAAACCTGTTCTGCGCCGAGGCGTTTAGCGGTACGTGCTGCGTCCATAGCAACATTGCCTGCGCCGACAACGGCAACTTTTTTACCGATGTAAACCGGTGTTGCAACTTTCGGGAACTGATAAGCACGCATTAAGTTAACGCGCGTTAAAAATTCGTTGGCAGAATATACGCCGTTAAGGTTTTCACCTTCAATATTCATAAAGTGCGGCAGGCCTGCGCCGGTGCCTACATAAATGGCGTCGAATCCTTCTTCTTCAAAAAGTTCCTGAATAGTAAACAAACGGCCGATAACGGCGTCTACCATAATTTTAACGCCCAGTTTTTTCAGTGCGTCAATTTCGTGCTGCACAATTTCTTTCGGCAGGCGGAATTCAGGAATGCCGTACATTAAAACGCCGCCCGGTGCGTGCAGTGCTTCAAAAATGGTTACATCATAGCCCATTTTGGCAAGGTCGCCTGCTGCTGTAAGGCCGGAAGGGCCGCTGCCTACAATGGCTACTTTTTTGCCGTTAGGAGCGGCTTTTTCGTTATCTACGTTATCTAAGCCGTGTTCACGTGCGTAATCGGCTACAAAGCGTTCCAGACGGCCGATAGCAACGGACTGACCTTTAATGCCGAGCACGCATTTGGATTCGCACTGGTTTTCCTGCGGACACACGCGGCCGCAGACTGCCGGAAGGCTGTTTTTGCGTTTTAAAATTTTAATGGCTTCCTGCATGTTGCCTTCTTTTACAGCCTGAATAAAAGCCGGAATTTCAACATTAACAGGGCAGCCGCTTACGCACAGCGGTTTAGGGCAATGCAGGCAGCGCTCTGCTTCATCAACAGCGGTTTTCATATCATAGCCGAGAGCAACTTCTTTAAAGTTTTTATTTCTTACATCAGCCGGCTGTTCCGGCATAGGGTTTCTCATTCCTCCACGCATTTGCAATGACCTCCGCAGCTGTATTCAATAGATTCCTGGTCTTTGTACATCATCTGGCGCTGCATTAAGTTGGCAAAGTCAACCAGATGCCCGTCAAATTCCGGGCCGTCAACGCAGGCAAATTTATTTTCGTTGCCCACCATTACACGGCAGCCGCCGCACATGCCGGTGCCGTCAACCATAATGGTGTTAAGGCTTACGGTTGTTTTGGTGCCGAAGGGTTTGGTTGTTGCGGCAACGTTTTTCATCATAATTACCGGGCCAATGGCAAGTACCAGGTCAATCTTTTCGCCTTTTTCCAGCATTTCGCGCAGCGGGTCGGTTACAAAGCCTTTATGCCCTTCGCTGCCGTCATCCGTGGTTATAATAAGCTCGTCGCTGATTGCCTGCATTTTATCGCGCCAGATAATTAAATCTTTGCTGCGTGCGCCGACAATGGAAATTACTTTGTTGCCGAGCTCGTGGTAAGCGCGGGCAATCGGGTATACCGGTGCAACACCGATACCGCCGCCTACGCAGACAACCGTGCCAAACTTGCCCATTTCGGACGGATGGCCGAGCGGTCCGACAACATCAAGAATATCATCGCCTTCTTCAAAAGTTTCGCAAAGATGTTTTGTGGTATTGCCTACTGCCTGAACGATTAAGGTAATAGTGCCTTTTTCACGGTCAAAATCGGCAATGGTAAGCGGAATACGTTCGCTGTCTTCATCGGTGCGTATCATTACAAACTGCCCCGGTTGGCATTTATGTGCAATCAGGGGTGCGTCTACTAAAAATTCGTAAACAGAAGGTGCTAAATTACTTTTAAATAAAATTTTAGCCACTTGTGTTTCCCTCCCAAAATTTTTGTTATTTATTGGTTAAGCGGCGTGCACGCGCGTCTGCTTCGGCATAAACTTTCTCCAGGTCTATGTAAAGCAGTTCGCCGTTTTGCATAAGAACTTCGCCGTTAACAAGTACAGTATCTGCGTCATTGGCGTTTGCCGCATATACAAACAGCGAAGTTCTGTCGTTGCGCGGATGCCAGTAAGGTTTATTCATGTTATAAAGTACAATATCGGCTTTCTGCCCTGCTTCAATTTTGCCAACATCAGCAAAGCCAAGTGCTTTGGCGCCTTCGCTTGTTGCCATGGCAAGTGCCTGCGCTGCCGGTATAATTTCCGGGTCGCCTGTCATGTTTTTATGCAGCATTGCGGCGAGGCGGCATTCTTCCAGCATATCAAGGTTGTTGTTGCTGCTGGTGCCGTCAGTGCCAAGGCCAACCGTAATGCCGTGCTTTAACATTGCCGGTACCGGTGCAATGCCGCTGGCAAGTTTAAGGTTGCTTTGTGGGTTATGGGCAACACGAACATGTTTGGCTGCCATAATTGCCATGTCTTCTTCATCTACATGTACGCTGTGAGCTGCTAATGTGCCGCATTCAAACATGCCAAGGCTGTCCATAAGTTTTATCGGGCTCATGCCGTGTTCTTTAATGCAGTTGTCTACTTCGCCTTTGGTTTCGCAAAGGTGAATATGAATTTCACTGCCAAGCTGCTGAGCTTTGGCGATAACATTTTTCAGGTATTCAACAGAACAGGTATACGGGGCATGTGGCCCGAGCATTACATGAATACGCCCGCCGGCACTGTTATGGCGTTCTTTAAAGAGCGCTGCATTTTCTTCAAGTTTTGCATAGTTTTCGTCGCTGAATCCGGTTAAGCCGCGGCTTAATGCAGCCCTGATGCCTGTTTCTTCAACGGCATCGGCAACCCTGTCCATTGCAAAATACATATCGGCAAAGCAGGTTGTGCCGGTTTTAAGCATTTCGGCAATGGAAAGTATTGTGCCCCAGTAAATATCGTCATCCGTAAGACCGTCTTCGGCAGGCCAGATTTTATTTTGCAGCCAGTCCATCAGTACCATATCATCGGCATAGCTGCGCAGCAGCGTCATTGCTGCGTGGGTATGGGTGTTTACCATGCCCGGCACGGCAATTTTACCTTCGGCATCAATAACCTGCGCGTCTTCATATCCTTGCGGCAATTCTTTGGATATTACCTGAATGGTATCGTCTAAAATACCGATATAATATTTATCCGTATCTTTTGCGGTAATAATTTCAGCGTTTTTAATAAGTGTTTTTGCCATTATTCTTCTCCTAACTGACGTTTGCGGTAATGGGCTTCGTAAAAACCGTGCATGGCGTCGATATCGCTCTGAGGCAGCAGCACTGCTCCTCCAAGGCTCTGCGTAATGCAATAAAGCTGAGCGGCTTTTTCAACTATTCCAGCTACCATCATGGCTTCGTCAAGCGTTACGCCCCAGGCAGCAACGCCGTGATTTGTCAAAAGCGCCGCACGTTTGCCGTCCATGGCTTTTATTACGTTTTGAGCAAGCGTTTCCGTACCCGGCATGGCATATTCGGCGCAATGCACCGCGCCGCCCATTATCTGCACCATGTCTTCAATAAGCGGCGGGATATCCCTGCGTGCTGCGGCACAGGCACTGGCATAAATGCTGTGTGTGTGTACAACGGCGTTTGCTTCCGGCAGTGCTTTATATATTGCCAGGTGCAAAGGCAGTTCGCTGCTTGGTATTAATGCTCCGTCAAGCGTTTGGCCTGCTGCGTCAACTATGGTTATATCATCGGGCGTTAAATTGTCATAACCGCGGCCGGAAGGAGTTATTGCATAAGCATTTTTGTTTATTTTAATGCTTATGTTTCCCCACGAACCCGGCAGCATGTTCTGCCCTGCCATTTTTTGCGCAGCTTTAACAATTTGTGCCCTTGCTTTTTCAACAGCTTCGTTTTCCATAATTATTCGGCGTGCAGGTAAGCGTATTGTTCCGGAGTTAAAGTATCAATGCCTGCGTCCATTGCTTCAAGCTTCAGCGCGGCAATTTCCGTATTCAGTTCTTCCGGCAATACATAAAGGTTATTTTGCAGTTCACCTTTATGCTCCAGCAGATATTTCATGGCAAGGAACTGCATGGCGAAAGAAAGGTCCATAACTTCTACCGGATGGCCGTCGCCGCAGGCAAGGTTTACAAGGCGGCCTTCGCCCAGCAGGTTGATTTTTTTGCCATTAGGCATGGTGTAGGTTGTAATGTTTTTGCGTACTTCGTAAGCAGGTTCAACGGTCATTGCTTCCAGGTCTTTAACGTTAATTTCAACGTCAAAATGGCCTGCGTTGGCAAGAACTGCGCCGTCTTTCATCAGCGGGAAGTGTTCTTTGGTAATTACATCTTTGCAGCCGGTTACGGTTACAAAGAAATCGCCGTATTTTGCTGCTTCACGCATCGGCATTACGCGGAAACCGTCAAATACTGCTTCAATGCCTTTAATCGGGTCAATTTCGGTAACGATAACGTTTGCGCCCAAACCTTTGGCACGCATGGCAACGCCTTTGCCGCACCAGCCGTAGCCTGCAACAACAACGGTTTTGCCTGCAACGGCAAGGTTGGTGGTACGCATAATGCCGTCCCAGGAAGATTGGCCGGTGCCGTATCTGTTATCGAACAGATATTTGCAGTAAGCGTCATTAACGGCAATCATCGGGAAAGCCAGTTTGCCGGCTTCGTTAAGTGCTTTTAAGCGGTGTACGCCGGTAGTTGTTTCTTCGCTGCCGCCGATAAGGTTCGGAATCAGCTCGCGGCGTGTGCTGTGCAGCATATTAACAAGGTCGCCGCCGTCGTCGATAATAAGCGAAGGTTTGGTATCAAGCGCTTTGCTTAAATATAAATCGTATTCTTCCTGCGAGCAGGCATGGGTGGCAAAAACGGTAATTCCGCTGTCAGCCAGAGCTGCGGCAACGTCATCCTGCGTGGAAAGCGGGTTGCTGCCGGTAACAACTACGTTTGCACCGCAGTTTTTAAGAGTCTGGGCAAGATATGCGGTTTTTGCTTCCAGATGAATGGTTACAACCATATTTAAACCGTCAAAAATTTTCTTTTCTGCATAACGTTCGTTTAAAATGTTAAGCAGCGGCATGTACTCTTTAACCCAGGCAATTTTCTGATGCCCGGTAGGTGCAAGGGCAATGTCTTTAATCATACTATTCATTAAAAATTTCCTCCTTGATTTTAAGCTGCAATTTTTTTATATTCTCCCGATAAGGCGGTTTAATAACGCCGTATTCGGTAATAATGCCGCTGATAAGAGCAGCCGGTGTAACATCAAAAGCAGGGTTGTAGGCTAGGGCTTCAGGCGGCGCGGTAACAACCCCCTGCAAGGTTTTTACTTCCTGTGCGCTGCGTTCTTCTATCGGAATCCCGCTGCCGTCTGCAATGGAAAAATCAAACGTGCTTACAGGTGCGGCAATATAAAATGGTATACCGTGGTATTTTGCGGCCAAAGCCACGCCAAAGGTTCCTATTTTGTTGGCGGTATCGCCGTTTAAGGCAATACGGTCAGCCCCGGTAACAACGGCGTTAATGCCTTTTTGCTGCATGGCCCATGCTGCCATGTTATCGGTAATAACAGTAACGGGAATTTTATCTTCCATAAGCTCCCATACCGTAAGGCGGGCGCCTTGCAGAAGCGGGCGCGTTTCATCGGCGTAAACCATGTCTATTTTGCCCTGGGCAAAGGCTTCGCGGATAACGCCGAGAGCCGTTCCCCACCCGCAGGTTGCCAGTGCGCCTGCGTTGCAGTGCGTTAAAATACGGGTATGCGGCGGCAAAAGTTCAGCGCCGTACCTGGCCATTTTTTTATTGCATTCAATGTCATCATCGTAAATTTGCTGTGCCAGTTTTTCCAAAGCGCAGGCAATTTCGCTCTGCGTTTTGCTTTGCCCTGTCAGGCGTTCTGCCTCAGCGTAAAGCTTGTTGGCAGCCCAGGCAAGGTTCACTGCCGTAGGGCGTGCTGCAATAAGTTCATTTTTTATTTTTTCGTAGTCAGGCAAATTGCAGCGGTTTTCCGCCATAAGCTGCTGCCAGCCCAAAACCATGGCAAAACCGGCTGCTGCGCCGATTGCCGGTGCGCCGCGGACTTCCAGCTTTTTTATTGCTTCGCCCACGCGGCGGTAAGTACCGCATTTTATAAAACTGATTTCTACAGGCAGTTTAGTCTGGTCTAAAATTTCCAGCGCGTTCTGCTGCCATTCCATTGTTTTAAACATAACAGCCTCTTACAGTTTAAAACCGCCAAATTCTGCCATGCAGTGCGCACAGCCGCATTCTGTTTCTTCAGCGCCGTTATCGGCAATAAAGGCTTCAATCAGGCGGGCCATGTTTTTGCCGCTTTGCTCCATAGCTTCCACAACTTCGCTGTGAGAAAGCGGCGTCGGCGAAATGCCTGCCGCCATATTGGTTACAATGCTGCAGTTTGTATAGCACATTTCTGCTTCGCGTGCCAGTACGGATTCCGGTATGTTGGTCATGCCTACAAGGTCGCCGCCCAGCATGGCAAACATTTTAATTTCCGCTGCGGTTTCAAAACGCGGGCCTTCGGTGCAGACATAACAGCCTGTTTTATGGAACGGAATGTCCGTTCTTTCAAGGCATTTAATAACCTTTGCACGCAGGCGCGGGCAGTACGGATTGGTAAAATCCACATGAGCCACTCCGCGCTCCGGAGTATCATAAAAAGTGTTAACGCGGCTTTTGGTAAAATCAATAGCCTGGTCGCAAACAACAAAATGCCCGGCTTTCATCTCTTTATTTAAAGAGCCGACTGCCGTGGTTGCAAAAATTTCTTCTGTGCCAAGGCTTTTTAAAGCCCAGATATTGGCACGGTAATTTACTTTATGCGGCGGAACACTGTGTCCTGCACCGTGGCGTGTAATAAACACAACCTGATTACCGTACAGCGAGCCCATTTTGCAAAGCGCATCGCCGTAAGGCGTTTTAATAACCTTTTCTTCAAATCCTCCAAGTGCGTCGGGGCTGTAAACCCCGGTACCGCCGATAATAGCTATTTTGCGCATAATAACCTCCTAATTATTGAGTCTGTCTATCAGTTTAACCAAATCATCCATTTTGTTCAAAACGTAATCCGGTTTGCCTTCATTCAAAATAAAATCCCAGTCAAAGCTGGTATAACGTACTGCTGCCGTTAAACAGCCTGCGCCTTTTGCACTTTGCAAATCATAAGGGCTGTCACCCACGCCTATACAGTCACTGCCGTTCAGCTTTAAGTTTTTTAAAGCCATCAGGCTCGGTGCCGGAAGCGGCTTATGTTCTTCGCAGTCCTGGCAGGTAACAACAGTTTCAATATATTTATCAAGCCCGTAACAGGCAATCCCGCGCAGAGCCATCGGCCGTTTTTTAGATGTTACAACAGCCATTTTTATGCCGCGCCCTGCAAGCTGTGCCAACGCTTCGTTAACGCCGTCAAACGGCTGTATAAGCTTATCGTGCTGGCTGCGGTGGTAATCACTGTAAGCAGTGCAAAAATCTTCTATCATGCTTTCTGGCATATAGGCTTTGGCTGCGGTGCGCAGCGGCAGCCCAAAACCTGCAACAAGCGCTTCTTTCGACGGAACCGGCAGTCCAAACTCCACAAAAGTATGGCGGAACGATTCCAGAATCAGCGGCGTTGTATTAATCAATGTGCCGTCAAGGTCAAATAAAACTCCCTTTATCTTCACAAAAAACTCCTTAATTTTAGTCAGCATTTATCATCTAATCATACCATATTTAAGCTTTAAAATAAAGATTTATAACGCTGCGTAAAAATTAAACCTCTCAAAAAATTTTGAGAGGTTAGTTATACTCAATATTTTTCCAAAATCATAATTCCGTCTTTTTCTTTAACAATGCGCAGGTTTTGGATTGCTTCTGGATTTTGCAGGCGTTTAAATTCCAGCCTGCGCACCACAATATATTTTGGCGTATTATCTATGACGGCTTTTTGCAGTGCATCAGTTTTCGGCAGCATTTCCTCACCGGCAATACCGGTGTAATACATAAAGCCGGGGCGCAAAAACTTATCTACATACAATGGTTTAGATGTATCACAGCCCGCCACAAATTCGGCAGCCATTGTTTTTACGCTGAAACGGTCTGCAACCGGCGGTAAGATAAACGAAAATGCAATCAGCATTGTTAAAAAGCCCATTGCCGCATGCAGATAACCGGCAAAAATAACATCGCGCTCGCGCCATAAAAACCAGATGATTACCAAACCTACCACAAAGGTTGTGCCGCTGAGCACAGATGCTTCCAGGAACGCTTCCGGCAGCTGATTGCCGCCGATAAGCCAGCCGGCACCCAAAAGCCCAAACATAATTACTGTGCCAATAACCCACGAAAGCAGTGATTCTCCGCGCTGCTTTTCAAGCCTTGCAAGATTCCAGCCGATAATAATTGCAAGTGCCGGAAACATAGGCAGAATATAAGAAACGAGTTTGGTTTGGGAAATGCTGAAAAACAGCAGTACAAACACCCACCAGATATTGAAAAATGACATTTTAACAAGTTCTTCGCTGCTTGCTTCGGATATGGAGGCACGGATTGACTGCAAGAGCAGGCCCGTCCATGGGAACATGCCCAAAATTATTACCGGCAGATAATACCACCACAAAACACGGTCGGGGTGTTCCGGCGTAGTAAAACGCGTCAGATTATGGAAACCAAGAAAAGTATTGATAAATTCCATGCCATGCGCCTGATACATTAAATAATACCACGGTGCGGCAATGGCAAAGTAAACAACAAGCCCGCGGATAACGTGCATTTTTAAAATTTCACGTAAATTACCGGTAAAAAGCAGGTGCAGGAAAATAATCGCACCGGGAAAAACTATGCCGATGGGGCCTTTGGTTACAGTGGCCAGAGCCATGGCAATATACATTACCCAGTACCATTTGTGCTGGTAACATAAAAGCGCGGCTGTCATAAAAAACAATAAAGTCGTATCGGTAACTGCGGCCTTGCCAAGATAGAAAAACTCCACGCAGGTAGTTAAAACAACGGAGGCCCAGAATCCGGCACGTTCCGAAAAAATATTGCTTACCGAAAAATAAAGCATTACCGAAGTTGCAACGGCCATTAACGCCGCCGGGAAACGCGCTGCCGCTTCCCCGTCGCCAAAAAGGCCTATTGAAGCAGCTACCAGCCAGTAGTACATCGGCGGCTTGTCATACCAGAAATTGTCAAAAATACGCGGCGATAAGTAATCGTTGTACTTAATCATTTCATGTGCGGTTTCCGCATAAACCGGTTCGTCCGGGTCAAAAAGCGGTACGGAACCTATTCCCCACAAAATGGTTACTAAAGCTAAAACTGCAATAATAATCAGGCTTTGGAGATTTAAATTTTTCATTAAAGACCTTCCTTCCGGCGTGCCAAGTAGTCGTTATATGTTTTCGGAATGCCATGCTCTATATCCATTTGCGGTACAAAGCCAAGCAGAGCTTCCAGTTTTTTGTTGCTTAAAACTGAACGGAAAATATCACCGCTGCGCGCTGGCGCATAGTTTACAGTAAGTTCATGCCCGCAGGCAGATTTAAAAGCATCAAGCAGGCTGTTGAGCGAGGTTTCTTTACCTGTTGAAATATTAATAACATTATAGCCGGTAAGCGCAACTGCTTTAGCCGCAGCCTGTGCAATATCGCCGGCATATACAAAATCACGTGTTTGTTCGCCGTTTCCGAAAACCGTCAAAGGTTTATTCCGAACCAGCAGCTTGCAGAAAATGCTGATAACGCCGCCTTCTCCCCCTTCACCCTGACGCTCGCCATAAACGTTGGCAAAGCGCAGCACCGTGCAGTTAATGCCGTACAAATCGTGGTAAACGCGCATATAATGTTCGGATGTCATTTTGGTAATACCGTAGCAGGATGTCGGCAAAAGCGGTAAATCTTCAGTAAGCGGAATGTTGGGGTTATCTCCGTAAACGGCCGCGCTTGATGAAAATACCACGGATTTAACATTGTATTTGCGGCAGCATTCCAGAATATTAATCAGCCCCAGCAAATTAACATTGCAGTCTTCCTGTGGGTGCTGCAAAGAATATGGAACCATTGTCTGCGCGGCAAAATGAATAACAGCGTCAAAATGTTCTGCTGCAAACAGAGCATCAACGGCGGCTTCGTCACAAACATCACCTACGCATAGCTTCATATTTGCCGGTACATTTTTGGCAGAACCGCTGGAAAGATTGTCGAAAACAACTGTTTCATGCTCATGCTGTGCATTAAGGTATTCCAAAAGATGAGAGCCGATAAAACCGGCTCCCCCTGTAACAAGTAATTTCATCAGTTCTCTCTCTCTTTCAAATTATTGGCAGCAATAATGTTTGAACCAAAAGCGCGGATGGAAATAAAAGCACCCAGCAAAAACGGGAAATACTCGGCCGTAAAACGCCACAGCACTGCCATAATGCCTACCATGCCTTCCGGCAGAAGCGACGCGAACAGCACGATAAAACCTGCTTCGGCAATACCGCTGCCGCCCGGAGTAGGTGAAAAATATAAAACAAGGTTTAAAAGCACCATCCTGCCCATAACCTGCAGCCAGTCAAATTGAATATTCATGCCTAAAAAGAACATCGGCACAGTAGCGTAAATGCCCAAAAGGCTGATGCCAGATTCAATAAAAGCACGCAGAATCATTAAAGGATGCCTGCCCATAATAAACGATGCTTTTTTGAATTCATAATAGCTGTTAAAGCATTTGCGCCTGTAATCGTGCGACAGCTTGCCTGTAAGCGCAACCAGCCAGAACTCCGGATAGCGCGTGCGCATAAGCAGCACCACTGCCACAGGTATGGAAATAAATATTACGGATACTGCCGCGATAACTGCCGGCGGCATCCATTCGCTTAAAAAAGCGTCATTATACAAAACAAACGGTACCAGTAAAATTAAAAAAGTTATCGACATAATCGTGCGCACAAAAACAATTACCGTTGCTTTGGCAACAGGCACATTCGCCCTTTTCATAAACATAATCTGGGCTATTGCGCCCCCGCTGGCACCAGGAGTAAGCACTGCCAGAAAATAATTGCTTAAAACTACATTGATAACTTCTTTAATGCTCAGGCGTTCATCCGTTACACGCGCCAGAGTCATCAGCCTCAGGCCGTCAAAAATAAGCCCAACGGCCAAAATACCGAAGGCTGCCGCAATGCTCCACGGCTTGAACATAGTTAAATATTCAAGCGCCCTTATATCAAATGTAAAGTAGATAACCGCTGCCGGTATCAGGACAATAATTACAAAAACCAGCAGCAGCCTGCCTATCAATTTTTTGTTCATAATTAAAGCCTGCCAAAATTAATTAGTTTTATCCCCTGTTCACGGGCAATGTTTTTATTGCTTTCAGACAAAAAAGCATTTAACTCATCATGCCAATGATAACCCCATTTGAAGTTTTGTGCAAGCAAAACATTATCTGCCCCGGGATGAGTCATTATTTCACTCGTCCCCTCAGGCAAACCAAGCAAAATGTTTTTAACCAGAAGTTCATTTAAGTTGCCGCCTGCCAGCATGCCAAAAAAGTGCTGCGGGTAAATAAGCCCTGCTTTTTTTGCCTTGCTTTTTGCCAGCGCACTGCAAAAGCTCAAACCGTCCCTGCCTATTTTTCTGCCGGCTCCGGCGCTAAAACCGCCGCTCCAGAAAATACTTTCTTCCGGCATTCTTATTTTGCGTATACCGTATTCTCTGCATAAGCGTATAACCATACCGGCAATGCCCGGCAGAACGTGCATATGCTGATGGCTGTCGATATGTGTGGGTTTAATTCCGGACTCCAGTACTTTTTCTATCTGTGCGCGCAGTTCCTGTTCGAGTTCACTCCTCTTTATACTACCAGTATACCATTTTTTTGCAAAAACTGTATAATCTTCTGCAAAAACTCCCTGCGAAGTCAGCAAAGAATTTACACCTTTTTTTAAAACAGGCGCTACTCCGCCAACAAGAGTTAAATGAATTCCGATTCCCAGCTCAGGATTTTGAGCAGCAAGATGTGCCGCTTCCTTAAAATAAGGAGCGCCAGGCATAATCGACGTGCTTGTAAACATGCCTTTTTGGTGCCCTTCTATAATTCCTTTATTAATCAATGGATGCAGACCGAAATCATCGGCATTAATTATCAGTTTTTTCATAAATTCTCCGGTTATATACGTTTATAATTGGCAAAATGCAATTTAACAAAATTTGCAAGGCTTTCTTTGCCAAATTTTTCCGCAATCATGCGTGCGCAATTAGTTGCAGCGTCACTTCCGCCTTTGGGAAGCGGCATACCTGCCTGTACTTCCAGCTCGGCCATAATGCGAAGAAATTCGGCGCGGGCCAATACCGAGGCGGCTGCTACGGCAATATCTGCTTCTGCTTTTGGCATCTGCACAACTTTAACAGCGGGATATTTTTCGTGAATGCGCTGCGTTATATCATTATGCACGGCAAAACGGTCTACAAGGGCATAACCGCAGCCTGGGCATTTGCCGATTACCCCCGTAAGTGCTGCCGCATGTCCGCTGCTTAATAAATGGTTTAAATTCTGCCCTGCCGCTTTAAGCTGATTGTAGCGGTAGTTATACATTTCAGGCGTCAGCGCTAAAACAGATACTGCCAGTGCCGTAGAACAGATTTCGTCTTTCATTTTCAGCACATCTTTATCACTGACAATTTTGCAGTCTTTAACGCCTAGGCTGAAAAGCCTTGAAGCGCTTTTCTCATCACAGGCAACTGCTGCAACCACAAGCGGTCCGAAAAAATCGCCCTTGCCGGATTCGTCACTGCCTGCCCAGATACCGTTAAATCTCGGTAAATCTTTCAGCAGGCAATAGTTTGTGCCTGTACTGCTTCCGTCTGCCAGTATATCTTTGCAGGCTTGTGTAAATGCTGTGTTTTTGCCGTTCCAAACAAATTTTATGCCTTTTTTGCCGTTATAAACGGATAAAACAGCTTTATCCGTTCCTTTGGCAAGCACTAACTGGCAGCCGTATTGCAGGCTTTTTTCTTCAGCACTTACACCGTTTTCCCTGAATTTTTTTACTAATTCTTTAATATATGTGCCAAAATCAGTGTTCAAGCTGAACCTCCGCAGCGGCCACAGCCATCTGCATTATTTTTTTCAGCGGCATTTTACTTGCTTCGGCAAGCTTGCGGCAGTCTTCAAATTCCGGTGCTATGTTTAAAATTTCCCCTCCGGCCTGCGAAAATTTAACTTTTACGCTTCCCTGAGGCAACTTAACCTCTATAAAGCTTCTTTCACTGCAATGGCGCGCAACATCATAGTAGCGCATGCCTAATGTAGTGGTTTCGGTTAAAATAATTTTTTCAAGCAACGGCAAGTCCTGCGGATGCATTAAAACTGAAAGCATCTGCGCCGGACGCCCTTTTTTCATAATTATAGGCGTAATCCAGGCATCAAGAGCACCGGCAGCCATCAATTTTTCCTGTACATAAGGCCATACTTCGCCGCTCATGTCGTCAATATTGCATTCCGCAACCGTTAAAGCGTGGCTTTTAACCTCTACAACAGTCCCAAGCGTAGCACGCAGCACGTTAGGAATTTCAAGGTTTCTCGTGCCTGCGCCATAACCAACTTTTTCTGCGCTGAAGCCTTTAGGCATATCAGCAGAAGGTTCGGCAAGTGCAGCCATTAACGCTGCCCCGGTAGGTGTTGCCAGTTCGCGTTCAATGTTTCCTTTGGCATAAAGCAGCCCATGCGCCAAAAGCTCGGCTGTTGCCGGTGCAGGCACGGGCATCAGTCCATGCGCACACTGCACAAAACCGTAGCCGGTTTTAATTTCAGACACATAAATTTTTTCTATGCCGAGATTTTCCAAAGCTAGGCAGCTGCCGACAATATCAATAATCGTGTCAACTGCCCCTACTTCATGAAAATGCACTTCTTCAAGGCTTTTGCCGTGAACTTTTGCTTCGGCGAGGCCAAGAATTCGGAAAACATTTACCGCTTTATCTTTTATATTAGTGCTTAAATCTGAATTTTCAATGATAGTTTTGATGTCGTTAAAATTTCTGTGTTCATGATGGTGATGCGCACTTGCTTCATGCGCATGGCAGCAGTGATGTTCATGTGCTTCTTCGGCAGTATGACCGTGCTGATGGCAGCAATGATGCTCCTCATGATGGTGGTGATGATGTTCTTCACCTTCGCAGCCGTGGTCATGATGATGGCAGTGATGCCCGTCATTGTGTTCATGAAGATGTGCTTCTTCTGCTTCGGCTGCTTCCGTTACGCCCGGAATTTTAACATTAAAATAAGCTGCATTTATGCCGCATTTATCTGCGCGCGTATTAATCAGTTCATATTCGCCAAGATTCATCTTTTTAAGTTCTGCTTCTATATAAGCAGCGTCAGCGCCAAGGTCAATCAGCGCGCCAAGCAGCATGTTGCCGCTGATACCGGAAAATGCTTCTATGTAAAGTGCTTTTTTCATGCTCTCACCTCATATGATTAATAATGCTTGCCAAACGCCCTGCACCAAAACCGTTGTCGATATTTACAACGGCAACACCTGCCGAACAGCTGTTCAGCATGCCCAAAAGCGCGGATAAGCCTTTAAAGTTTGCTCCATAACCGACACTTGTAGGAACCGCAATAACAGGCTTGTCTACAAGCCCGCCTACAACGCTTGCCAGTGCGCCTTCCATACCGGCCACAACAATTACCGCGTTGGCATCGCGTATAATATCAATTTTAGAAAATAAACGGTGAATCCCTGCCACGCCGACATCATAAACGCGTTTAACCGTATTGCCCATAATTTCCGCCGTCAGTGCGGCTTCCTCAGATACCGGCAAATCGCTGGTACCGGCAGTTACAACGGCAATATAACGTTTTTCGTCTTTTGGCAGAGGGTTGCGTTCAATTTTTATGAATCCTGCGTCTTTATAATATTCCGCATCAGGAACTGCTTTTTTTACAGCGGCAAATTTTTCCTCGTTTGCCCTTGTCCCGATTATATTGCTGTGAACCTTAGCAAGCCTGCTCATAATTGCCGCCGTCTGCTCTGCCGTTTTTCCCTCACAGTAAACAACTTCGGCAAAGCCCTGGCGCAAACTGCGTTCATGGTCTATCATGGCAAAGCCCAAATCAGTATATTCGCTGCTGCGCAGCTTTTTTAAAAATGTTTCGTCATCAATTAAACCCTGCTTAAAATCTTTAAGCAATTCATAAGTCTGCTCTTTATATCCCATAGTTTTCAATCCTTTTAACTCTTAAAAATAAGTTCTTCCAACTATTTAATTATACAACTTGGAGCAGGCTTATAGCAAGCAGTTCAATTACTTTGCTTTATTTTAAAGCATAAGCAGTAAGGCTGGCAGTTAAAACAACATCGCCCGCAAAACCGTTTTTGCTTCGTTCAATTACAACATTTACGTGTAGAGTAAGGCGTTTTTGCTGCTGTAAATCATCTAAAAAGGCAACTGCTTTATAAAAGCTGCCGGTAAGCACAATATTTACCGTTACAGATGTATACGCTTCTTTTTTCTGCTTTTCCTGCTGAACAGGTTTAATGCTTTCAATACGCAGGTTATATTTACCGGCAAGCGCAGTATATTCTTTAATTAATTCTGCCGTTGTTATCTGCGGCGGCAGCAAATCATTTGCCAGTAAAGCTGCTTCGTTCTGCTGTTTTTGCAGCGCGCTATAATCCTTATATTGTTCTGCAAAAGCAAGATAATTATTAAGATTCTGCTGCTTTTCTTCAAGCAGTTCTCTGCTTGTATTAATGGAATTTTGAAGCGGGTCTGTGGCTAAAATTTTTATTGCCATGCATAAAAGTAAAGCCGCAATAAAAATAAGGCAATATTTATCAGTACGTTTTAAATTTTGCAATTGCAGATATAAATCCTGCATTTTTTACCTTCTTTCTATAAGTACATTAAAAGCAGTATATTGTTTGCCGTTTAGTTCTTCTGTTTTAAGTTCCGTTAATTCGGTTTTAAGATTGGCTTTTTTACCGCTGAGCATTTCGGTAAATTCTACGGCTTTATCAATATTTGCGGCGTAACCGGTAACAGTAAGCTGCTTTTTATTTTCCTGCTGCTCAATTCTTTCAAGCCAGCATCCCTGCGGTACGGCGCTGCTGATATCATTTAACAGTTCATTCCATGTAATATTTTGCTTTTTTATATTTCCGGCAAATTTTAAACGCCTGTTAACCTGCATATTTAAAGCAGCACTTTCTTCATAACGCTGCTGCCAGACAGCACAGACGGCAATTTTTCCGTCAATTTCTTTTAACTGCTGCTGCACTATAAAAAGTTCCGCTAATTGCCAGCCCCAAAAAGCAAGCATAAAAACAACGGCAAAAACAGCTGCACCGCGGTATACTTTCCACCTTGGCAGGCTGAAACTGCTTTTATTATGCCCGGCCAAATTAAATTTGCTGTTGTTTGCCAAGCACAATGCTGCACCTATTGCAGCCGCAAAAGAATTTAAATGCTGCAAACTTTCAGCCTGTAAACATTCGTTAAAGCCAACACTATGTGAAATATCATTTTTAATTACAGGCAATGGAATTTCAAATGACAGAATATCGCTTTTTAAATTGTCATCACAATTTATAATAATCTGTTTAAATTCTATATCCGGCAGCGCAGCTATTATGGTTTTTATTTCAGCCGCCAAAAATTCCCCTTCAAATACATTAACTGTTTTTTGTAATGCCGGCATTCCGCCAGCAAATGCGGTTAATACACATTCATTATCCGTAAGATAATCACATAACAAAAAATCGGTATAGTTTTTGGCAAATGTTTGTTCAATGGACAAAGAACGCAGAAATATTCCGCCAAGCGGCAGTTCTGTTTTTACAGCCGTTTCTTTCATAACCTGATAAATATTTTCAGGCATAACTACGGCCGTTACTCTGTTCAGTTCTTCTTTTAAATGTGTGTTATAAACGGCCGCATAACAAAATTCTTCTGCGCTGCTGCCAAATTCATGTACAATTTCCCATTTGGCAGCTTCCCGTAATTCCTGTTCTTTTAAATAAGGCAGCTGTAAGTTAAGCAACGCTGTTTTATCTGCACCAGCAGTAAAAACAAGCACACCGTTACTTATATTTTCTTCTTTAAAAATTTCGTTGATAAATGCAGCAAGTTTTTCTTTATTAAAAATATAAGCGTCTGCAGCCAATTCCTGCGGCAGCTGTTTTGATATCAGTTTTTCAACTGTATTAATGCGTTTACTGCAATTTATAACCGCAATCCGTATAACATCGGAAGTAATATCGGCAGCAATAATATGTTTGAATTTATTAGTTAACAGTTTATCTTTTAAATTTTTGTAATCCATTCTCAACTTCCCTAAAATTTAAATAAATTCCAATAAAAATTTGCCAAATAACCGGCATATAATAGCGCAGTAAAAGCACCGGCACATAAAAAAGGCCCAAACGGTATGGCGTCCTGCTTATTTTTAACACCTGTTATCATTAATAATATACTTATAATTCCTCCGCTAATAAAAGAAAGCAATAAAAATATAACGGTATTTTCAAAACCAAGCCATAAGCCTGCCGCTGCGCTCAGCTTAACATCCCCTCCGCCCATGCCGCCGCAGCTGATTAAAAAAATTGCCAGCATAACGGCAAAGGCAAAAACAGAACCGTAAAGTCCGTTAAGCAAACCTCCCGATAAATACAAACAGCTGTAAATAAACCCGCCTGCTGCAAGTATAAGCACTAAGCTGTCAGGTATAATTTGTAATTCGTAATCAATTAAACTTATTAAAATAACTGCGCAGCAAAATATAAAAAGCAGCAGCAATTTAAGCCCGAACTCTGCTTGCATACCGCATAAAACAAAAGCCCAACCAGTTAAAACTTCCGCAAATAAATGGCTGATGCCATACTTAACTCCGCAATAGCGGCAGCGGCCTTTCAAACATAAATAACTTAAAACGGGAATAAGCTCTGTTACCGTCAGCTTTTTTCCGCAGAAATCACAGGCTGACCTGCCAACAACAACGGATTGCCCACGCGGCAAACGGCAGGCACATAAGCTTAAAAAACTACCAAGCGCACTGCCTGTAAAAAAATAAAAAAGCAGCCAGTAAAACATATTTTTCAATCACCTTAAGTTTAATTTTTTGCTTTAAAGAAAGCACAACCCCAATATTATAGCAAAAAAATAACAGCAGACGCAAGAAGCATCCGCTGTTATGCAGCTTTTAAATTTTAAATTTTTTATTTGCCGGTACGTCCACGTTTTGTGAAAGGTTTGCCTTCTTTGCAAAGCGGGCAGTCGTTCGGGTCGTAAGTGGGAACGTCCAGGTGCAGCAATGCTTCGGTGCGCATGCCAAAATCAACTTTGCCGCCGCTGCGGTCAACCAAAAGGCCAATACCAACAGGTACGCCGCCGTGTTCTTTTACAACGTCCAAAACTTCTTTTACGCTGCCGCCGGTAGTAACAATATCTTCAACAATCAATACGCGGGTACCTTCCGGAATCTGGAAGCCGCGTTTTAAAGTCATTTTGCCGTTTTCACGTTCGGTAAAAATAGCGCGGGTGCCAAGCGCCTTACCTACTTCATGCGCAAGCAGTATACCGCCGGTCATAGGGCCGATAACAAGTTCCACATTATCGGCTGCATAGCGTTCTGCCAGTTCCTGGCAAAGCATTTCCGTATATTTGGGATGCTGCAGCACATTGAATTTTTCAACGTACATCGGGCTGTGCAAACCGCTGGTCAGTAAAAAATGTCCATGCAGCACGGCCTGGGTTTCTTCCAATAATTGCATTACTTCTTTTTCCTGCATCATAAGTTTATACACCTCTTATTTCTGCTGCAATGCTTTGTGCCGCAGCTTTTTTATCTTCAGCTTTTGTAATCGGCCTGCCAACTACAATATGAGTGGAACCGTTTTTAAGCGCGCCGGACGGCGTGGCAATTCTGCTCTGGTCATTAACATCACTGCCTGCCGGGCGGATTCCCGGTGTAACAATTAAAAAGCCTTCGCCGCACGCTTCGCGGATAGCAGCTGCTTCCTGCGGAGAAGCAACAACGCCGTCCATACCGGCTTCTTTGGCAAGTTTTGCCAAAGCGATTACCTGTTCGGCAATGCCTGTTTTGTAATTAAGATCAGTATACTGTTCTTCATTAATGCTGGTAAGAATTGTTACAGCAATCAGTTTAGGAGCAGGCCTGCCAAGTTCAGCTGCTTTGGCATGCACGGCTTTCACAGCTTCCTGCATCATTTTTCTGCCGCCTATGGCATGTACATTCATCATATCTGCGCCAAGTTCCGTAAGCACAGCCAGTGCGCTGGCAACAGTGTTGGGAATATCATGCAGTTTTAAATCCAAAAATACTTTTTTGTTATGTTCTTTTAAAAAGCGGATGATTTCACTGCCTGCGGCATAGTAAAGTTCCATGCCAACTTTATAATGGCATACGGAATCGCCAAGTTTTTCTACGCAGGCTTTTGCCAAATCAGCAGTCGGGAAATCAAGCGCAACTATTAATCTTTCATCACTTTGCATAGCTTACTCCTTCCTGCCGCTGCGCAGGGCAAAGCTGCCTTCCGGCAGAGCTGCGCCAATCATATCGGTAAGTTTATTGTAGCCGTGGCGGTTCATATAGTCCAAAATGCCGTGGCTGATGGTTTCGGCAATGCAGGGATTGCGGAAATTAGCCGTACCAACTGCAATGGCACTTGCACCGCAGAGGAAAAATTCCACGGCGTCTTCGGCTGTTTCGATACCGCCCATGCCGATAATAGGCACATGCACTTTCTGCGCTACTTCATAACACATGCGCACGGCAACCGGGCGTACTGCCGGGCCGCTTAAGCCGCCGGTAATGTTGCCAAGTACCGGGCGCTGGCGCTCAATATCGATTTTCATGCCGATAAGCGTATTAATTAACGAAATCGCATCAGTGCCTGCATTTTCAACTGCCAGTGCCATTTCCGTAATGCTGGTTACATTAGGAGAAAGTTTGGTAATAACAGTTTTGGTAAAATGTTTTTTTACCTGTTCTACAACTGCAGCAGCGCTGTCCGGGCATGTACCGAAAGCAATACCGCCCTGTTTAACGTTCGGGCAGGAAATATTGATTTCTACCGCGTCTACACCGTCAACATCAAGCTTATAAGCAAGTTCGCCGTATTCTTCCGGAGAAGAAGCCGCAATATTTACAATTACGGGCACATCATATTTGCGCAGTTTAGGCAGTGTTTCATTCAACAAGTAATCGCTGCCGGGGTTTTCCAAGCCTACGCAGTTAAGCATGCCGGAAGGTGTTTCCACAGCACGCTGGCCTTTATTGCCTTCGCGCGGCAGAAGCGTTGTGCCTTTTACGCATACTGCCCCAACTTTTTCCAAATCCAGAAAATCGGTAAATTCAAGGCCAAAACCAAAAGTACCGGAAGCGGTGGTAACCGGAGTCTGCATTTTCAAACCGGCAATATCAACTGCCAGCCGTCCGTCATACAATTTTGCGCTTACCATTCTCCCACCTCCTCAGCCCAGAATACCGGGCCGTCAGTGCAAACCTTAAGGCGTTTGCCAATGCCGCTGCAAGAGCAGGACAGGCATGCGCCAAGGCCGCAGGCCATGTATTTTTCAAGGGAAACCTGGCATTTAACGCCGTATTTTTCAGCTGCTTCCGCAACTGCTTTCATCATCGGCACAGGGCCGCATACATACAGAGCGTCATATCTGCCGCTAGCAAGAAGTTCCGGCAGTACGGCCATAACCGTACCTTTGGTACCGCAGCTTCCGTCATCCGTTGTCAGGTGCATTACCGGGCAGTATTCTTCATAGAGTTTTGTCCAGAACAATTCGTCGGCACAACGCCCGCCCATAACAATTTCCGCTTTGCCTTTGCCAAAAGCAGAAGCAAGGAACAAAAGCGGTGCGAGGCCAAGGCCGCCGCCGACAATGAGCGGATGCTGCGCGTTCATATCGAAACCACGACCAAGCGGTCCGACAATGCTTAATTTATCGCCGCTGCAATATTCTGCCAGCAGTTTGGTAGCTTCGCCGATAATGCGGTAAATCATGGTAATGGTGCCTTCTTTTTTATTAACGGCAGCAACACCAAAAGGACGGCGCAGAAGCGGCGCCGTGCAGTTAAATACCTGCACGTTTACAAACTGCCCCGGAACGGCAAGTTCTGCCAGTTCCGGTGCGTAAACTTCTATTAATTTTATTGAATTGTTTAAAACATGCTGCCCAATAACTTTAGCTTCAACTATTTTCTTAGGCATTTATCAGCCCTCCCAGGAAAGGTCCTGCAAAGCAACAATACTTACTACACGGCGGCGGCGCATAGCGCTCATTACATGCTGCAGTTCGCGTGCCGTATCAAGGGATGTCAGGCAGGCAATGGCATGTTCAACTGTCGAGCGGCGGATTTTAAAGCCGTCGCGTTCAGCATCACGGCCATGGTTGGTTGTATTGATAACCATACTGATATGGCCTTCTTTAATTTCATCAAGAATATTCGGGCTGCCTTCGCTTACTTTGGTTGCAACCCTTACTTTTACGCCGTGGTTGTTCAGATATTCAGCGGTGCCGCCGGTTGCCACAATTTCATAGCCAAGGTCTGCAAAACCGGCTGCAATTTCGCAGGCTTCTTCTTTATCCATATCGGCCACGGTAATAAGAATAGCACCTTCGTGCGGCACATTGATGCCGGCAGCAATGCAGGCTTTATACAGTGCGCGCGAATACTGGTAGTCAATGGCCATTACTTCACCGGTAGATTTCATTTCAGGCCCAAGGGTAATATCAACATTGCTCATCTTGTTGAAGGAGAATACCGGTGCTTTAACTGCATAGTAATCCGGGAAGAGCTGCAGGCCCGGGCGGTAACCCTGTTCGCGGATGCTCTGCCCCATTGCGCATTTGGTTGCAACGTCAACCATTTGAATGGTGGTAACTTTGCTGAGGAACGGCACGGTACGGGAAGAACGCGGGTTAACTTCGATAACGAACACTTCGTTATTGCGTACAATGTACTGAATGTTAATCATGCCGTGTACTTCAAGGCCGATGGAAATTCTGTTGGTGTAATCGATAATGGTTTTAATAACCGATTCTGCCAGCGTACGCGGAGGATATACGGCAATAGAGTCGCCGGAGTGTACGCCTGCGCGTTCGATATGTTCCATAATGCCAGGAATCAGTACGTCCTTGCCGTCGCAGATAGCGTCAACTTCAACTTCCGTACCTTGCAGATAATGGTCAACAAGTACCGGATGTTCGTGCGAAGCCTTAACGGCGTTTGTCATGTAGTATTTCAGTTCTTCGTCGTTATAAACAATTTCCATAGCACGGCCGCCGAGTACATAGGACGGGCGCACCATTACCGGGTAACCAACATCGGCAGCTGCCTTCAGAGCACCTTCAGTGTCGAATACGGTATGTCCTTTCGGGCGCGGAATGTTGCAGGAAGTTAAAAGTTCATCAAAACGTTCACGGTCTTCGGCGCGGTCAATGCTTTCCACGCTGCTGCCCAAAATTTTAATGCCTGCTTTTTCCAACGGACCTGCAAGGTTAATGGCTGTCTGGCCGCCGAACTGCACAATAACGCCTTCCGGTTTTTCTTTATCGAGAATGTTCAGTACGTCCTCAATCGTCAGCGGCTCAAAATACAGGCGGTCGCTGGTGTCAAAGTCCGTACTTACGGTTTCAGGGTTGTTGTTGATAATAATGGTTTCGTAGCCGAGTTCTTTCAGTGCCCATACAGAGTGAACGGAGCAGTAGTCAAATTCTACGCCCTGGCCGATACGGATCGGGCCGCTGCCAAGTACGGCAACTTTCTTTTTATCGCTTACTTCAACTTCGTCTTCTTCGGCATAAGTGGAATAATAGTACGGAGTTGCGGCTTCAAATTCTGCGGCGCAGGTATCAACCATCTTATAAGTCGGAATAATACCCCAGCCTTTGCGCATTTCACGCACTTCCTGCCATGTTTTGCCGATATATCCTGCAATGGTAACATCCGCAAAGCCTTTTTTCTTGGCGGCAAGCATTAATTCTGCCGTCATGGGTTCGGTTTTAATGCGGTTTTCCATCTCAACAATGTTCATTACTTTTTGCAGGAACCATTTGTCGATTTTGGTAATATCGTGTACTTCGTCAATCATTACGCCGCGGAATGCTTCGGCAATAACAAACAGACGCTGGTCATCAATCAGATGAATACGCTTGCGCACTTCTTCATCGCTCAGTGCTTTCAGTTCCGGCATTTCAAGGTGAATAAGGCCGATTTCCAAAGAGCGTACAGCTTTTAAAAGTGCTGCTTCCAGATTTCTTTCAATGGCCATTACTTCGCCGGTAGCTTTCATCTGCGTACCAAGGGTACGGTCTGCGGTAACGAATTTATCAAACGGCCAGCGCGGGAATTTTAAAACAACATAGTCCAGCGAAGGCTCGAAGCATGCCGTAGTTTTTTGGGTAACGGCATTCTGAATTTCATCCAGTGTATAGCCAACGGCAATTTTGGTTGCTACTTTAGCAATGGGATAACCGGTTGCCTTGGAAGCAAGCGCCGAAGAACGGCTTACACGCGGGTTAACTTCGATTACATAATAACGGTAGGAATTCGGGTCGAGCGCAAGCTGTACGTTGCAGGCGCCGCGTACACCGAGTTCGCGTACAATGTCGATAGAAGCCTGACGCAGCATCTGTACTTCATGGTCGCTCAAGGTCTGTGCCGGTGCGGCAACAACGGAGTCGCCCGTATGCACGCCAACCGGGTCAAGGTTTTCCATGGAGCAAACGGTAATGCAGTTATCGTCAGCGTCGCGCAGAACTTCGTATTCAATTTCTTTCCAGCCGGCAACACTGCGTTCAATCAAGGCCTGGCCGATAAGGCTGTACAAAAGGCCCTTGCTTACAATATCGTCAAGTTCTTCATCGTTGTTGGCAATGCCGCCGCCGGTGCCGCCCAAAGTATATGCCGGGCGTACGATAAGCGGATAACCAACTTCACGCGCAAATTCCTTAGCTGCGGAAACGGTTTCAACAATCGTGCTTTCCGGAATCGGCTGGTTGATTTTTTCCATCGTTTCCTTAAACAGTTCGCGGTCTTCCGCACGTTTAATGCTTTCAATCTGGGTGCCCAGAAGTTTAACATTATATTCGCGCAAAATACCCTGTTTATCAAGGTCAATGGCAAGGTTCAGGCCAACCTGCCCGCCAAGGGTTGCCAGCAAAGCATCCGGGCGTTCGCGTTTAATAACGCTTTCCAAAAATTCCACATTAACAGGTTCAACATAAACACGGTCGGCAATATGCACGTCCGTCATAATAGTAGCCGGGTTGCTGTTTACCAGTACAACCTCAAGCCCTTCTTCTTTTAATGCGCGGCAGGCCTGTGTACCGGAATAGTCAAATTCTGCCCGATAATAATCGGGCCGGAACCGATAACCAGTACTTTTTTTACATTTTGCAGTTTCGGCATATTAGCGGCCTCCCATCATTTTAATAAAACGTTCAAACAAATATTCGTGACCGCCAGGCCCCGGGCTTGCTTCCGGATGGTACTGCACTGTAAAGGTCGGATGGTCAAGATAACGCACGCCTTCAATTGTATGGTCATTCAGCGAAATATTTGTAATTTCAATATTTTTGCCTTCCAAAGATTTTTTATCAACGGCATAACCGTGATTCTGGGAAGTAATCATAACTTTATGTTCAAGCAAATCCTTAACAGGATGATTAATGCCGCGGTGGCCGAATTTCATTTTGTATGTATCGGCACCATTTGCCAGCGCCATCAGCTGATGGCCGAGGCAGATACCGAAAATCGGGCGTTTGCCGATAAATTTTTTAACTTCTTCGATAACGGAAGTCAAATCCTTCGGGTCCCCCGGGCCGTTGGAAAGGAAGATGCCGTCCGGCTGGGAAGCAAGAACTTCCTGCGCGCTCGTAAACGCCGGGAACACGGTAAGGCGGCAGCCGAAGCTTGCCAGATAGTTAAGGATGTTCTGCTTAATGCCGTAATCCATAACAGCTACATGGTATTTGCCTTCGCCCATTGTATAAATTTCCGGAGTTGTAACTTTGGCCACCTGGTCATGAACTTCCGGCAGCGCCAGCAGTTTGTCAACTTCTTCCTGCGGCATTTCATCCGGAACGATAACGCCCTGCAAAACGCCGTAGTTTCTCAGCTTTCTGGTAATGGCACGCGTATCTACGCCAACCAGTACCGGAACATCCTGTTCGTCAAGAAAATCTTCCAGAGATTTTTCGTTTTTCCAGTTGCTCGGATGGTCGCACAGCTCGCTGATAACATAGCCCTGGAAGAAGCACCTTCTGCCCTGGTTAAAATCTTTATTGATACCGTAATTGCCTACCAAAGGATAAGTCATTACAACAATCTGGTCGCAAAACGAGGGGTCAGTCAAAGTTTCCTGATAACCGCTCATGCCCGTTGTAAAAACAACTTCGCCGACAGCATTGCGTTTGCCGTACAAAGTACCTCTGTAAACGCTGCCGTCTTTTAAAACAAGTTTACCCTTTCTGCCTATTTGCCGCATACTACACCATCTCTCATAACAAATTTACCTGCTACCATAGTGGCAACCGCTTTGCCTTTGCAATGTTTGCCATTGAAAGGTGTTACGTTGCCGCGTGTATAAAATTTCGTATTATCAACTGTCCATTCCTTGTTAAGGTCGATAACAGTTACATCCGCCGGAGAGCCAACTTTTAAACTTCCAGCATTTAATGCAAAAATATGCGCAGGCGCTGTACTCATTTTATCAATAATTTCATTAATTGTGAAGAGCCCTGTATGATAAAGTTCGGTTAAAATTACACCCAGAGAAGTTTCAAGGCCTGTAAAACCGTTCGGTGCATAACGGAACTCAACGTCTTTTTCTTCCGGTGCGTGCGGAGCGTGGTCCGTAACGATAGCGTCCGCAGTACCGTCTTTCAATGCCTGACGGCATGCTTCCACGTGGTCCATGCTGCGCAGCGGCGGCGATACTCTTGTAGCCGTGCTGTATGTGCTGCATGCTTCATCCGTTAAAGTCAGGTGGTGAACGGTAACTTCGCAGGTTACGTTTACTCCCCTTGCCTTGGCGCGGCGGATAATATCAAGCGCGCCTTTGGAAGCAACATGCGCAATATGCACATGCGCACCGGTATATTCGGAAATTATGCAATCACGCGCAACAGCAATATCTTCGGAAATATACGGAATGCCGGGCACGCCGATGCGTGCGGAAACAGCGCCTTCATGCATATAGCCTTCGTGGTTAAGTTCTTCTTCGATAGAATGGGAAATCAAAACTTTATCAAAAGCGCTCACATATCTTGCAGCCAGTAAAAACAGGCGGCTGCTTTCTACATAATGGCCGTCGTCGCTGAAGGCCATAGCGCCTTTTTCTGCCATATCGCCAAGTTCTGCCAGTTCCTTGCCCTGTTCGCCCTTGCTGATGGCGCCGATAACTTCTACATTTACATAACCTTCGCGGGCAGCGCGTTCTTTAATGCCGCTGACGATAATGCTGTTATCTACAACCGGTTTAGTGTTAGGCATGCAGGCAATGGTTGTTACGCCGCCTGCTGCTGCTGCCATGGTGCCGGTAACAATATCTTCTTTTGCTTCAAGGCCCGGCTCGCGCAGATGAGTATGTACATCAACAAGCCCCGGAGCAACCACAAGTCCAGAAGCATCATAAACTTCATCGGCAGCCGCTTCGATATTTTTATCAATTGCAGCAACAACGCCGTCTTCAATAAGCACGTCCATTACTGCATCAAGATTTTGCGAAGGGTCAACCACACGTCCGTTTTTAATTAATGTTTTCAATTTGTTTCCCTCCTGTCAGCGTTAAGAACAGCAATGCCATACGCACGGCAACGCCATTTTGTACTTCGTCCCTGATTTTGGCGTTGTCGCAGTAACCAACATCCCAGGAAATTTCAAGGCCGCGGTTCATCGGGCCCGGATGCAGCACGGTTACATCAGGTTTGGCCAGTGCCAGGCGTTTTTCGTTAATGCCAAAAATTCTTGCATATTCACGTGCAGACGGGAACAAACCTTTCTGCTGGCGTTCAAGCTGAATACGCAGAATGTCGATAACATCCGCACCTTCAATAGCATCTTCAACACGTTTATGCACTTTTACACCAAGTGCTTCAATATCGTGCGGAATTAAAGTCATCGGGCCTGCAACATGCACTTCCGCACCCAGTTTTGTCCAGGCAGAAATGTTGGTGCGTGCAACACGGCTGTATAAAATATCGCCGACAATTGCCATTTTAAGGCCTTTAAAATCTTTGCCCTGCTCTCGGATGGTAAACATATCAAGCAGTCCCTGAGAAGGATGTGCATGGGCACCGTCACCGGCGTTGATGATAACAGCTTTGGAAACATCGGCAGCATAGGCTGCGGCACCTTCGATAGGATGGCGCATTACAATGGCATCACAAGCCATGGACTGTACGGTAAGTATTGTGTCGCGCAGGCATTCACCCTTTACAACACTGGAGCTTGAAGTAGTAATGTTTACAACATCAGCGCCAAGATATTTTCCTGCTAGTTCAAAAGAAGTGCGGGTTCTCGTACTTGGTTCATAGAACAAGTTGATGATAGATTTGCCACGCAGCGAAGGAACCTTTTTAATATCACGCTTCATAATTCTTTTCATCTCGGCTGCGGTTTTAAGAATGAGTTCGTATTCCTCAACGGAAAGCGAATCCAAATCCAGTATATCCCGTCCGCCGAGAGAAACTGTTGCTTTTGCCATTGCAGAAACCTCCTGTTTGTTAATTTAAGCATAACTTGCGGCTAAAGCCGCTTACTTACAAAAATAAAAGCCTTCCGGTCCCCATGAGGATAGGAAGGCTTGTAGTACAAGTTACCTAAAAGTCTACCTTACAGTCTCACAGGACCGATTTAAAGGTAAGTTTTATGTTGTTATTATTGTAACACTTCCGGGCATTGGAAGTCAAATTTTTTAAAGCATTTTCATTAATTATGTACTTTTTTCTGAAAGCGATAAAAGATTTTTTGTTTTTACAAAAATTCAATTTTTTAGTTAATAAAATAAAACAGGATTTTTTATAAATTATCACGAATTATAAATTGTTATCTATTTTTTATAGAGAGGAGGCTGATATTATGGATGTATGTTTAAAAGCCATTCAAAATTTCAAAACTTAGAAAAACAAAAAAGGAAGTGACCTCATGATTCAATTCATCAATGTAAGCAAGGCTTATAAAGAACACAATGTTATTGAAAATATCAATCTGGAAATAAACAAAGGCGAACTGGTTGTTTTAATAGGCCCCTCCGGCTGCGGCAAATCTACCTTTCTGCGCTGCCTGAACCGGCTGGAGA
>OHFL01000397.1_pt1 | contig 30956 bp, 27 predicted proteins | sample 1567491 | NCBI WGS metagenome assembly OHFL01 (sample SAMEA3879539, study PRJEB24766) | human gut metagenome | biome: human-associated habitat; feature: feces | place: USA | collected 1985/1987 | reverse complement strand
TGTTGGATTAGACCTAAATGCATTAAGAGAACTAAAAAAGAGTATTTGATTGAATAGATGTGTGATCACGTCCATTCTTTACAGGTGATGTAAAAGTGTGTAGAGCATTCGATGAAAGCTTAATGGTGAGGGTACGAATATTCGTATCCTTAATTTTTGGCTGAAATTTAGCACTCAATTGTTGACGGTGCTAAAAATTGTGATATACTAATAGCAGACAAGGAAAATGAGTGCTAGAAGGAGGCCTTCACAATGGAAATCACACAACGGCAAAAGATAATCTTTAAAACAATAGTTGAAGAGTTCACTCGTTGTGCAGAACCAGTTGGTTCGAAGACTTTGATGGAACTTTTAGATTTCCCAGTTTCATCTGCAACCATCCGTAATGAGATGGCGACACTTGAGAAGTTAGGGTTGTTAGAGAAGACACATACTTCAAGTGGTCGAATTCCGAGTCAAAAAGGCTACAGGTACTATGTTGAACATCTTATGGAAGCAGATTTGGATGTTTCTACAAAGAATGCTTTACAGCAAGTCTTTAGTGAAAGACATTATTCGTTAGAAGAAGTTGTTCAAAAAAGCTGTGACATTTTGTCACATATGACAAATTTAACGAGTGTTGTTCTAGGACCTGATAGCAGGCATCAGACTTTACAACATGTACAGTTGATTCCAATCAACAATCAAAGTGCTGTTGCGATCATTGTCACAGATCAAGGACATACAGAAAATAAAGTGTTCCAATTTGGTACAGATGTATCTATGCAGGATATTCAAAATTGTACAGATTTATTAAATGACCAATTAGTGGGAACGCCAATTGAAAATGTTGTTGATAAAATGAAAGAAATTGAACCGATGATGGCGGCAAAACTTGTTCGACATGAAGTTTTGTTTGAAGCGTTCGTTTCAGCCTTTATGCGATTTGCGACTGAAAAAGTTGCGGTTTCTGGACGAAGCAATATGTTGTATCAGCCAGAATTTAGTGACATTAACAAGTTGAAACAAATGATGCGTATATTGGAAAATGGAAATTTATTCCACCAATGGACGGATCAAGAGGGAAATGTAGCAATCCAGATTGGTGAAAGAAACGAGTTGTTACAAATTGGAGATTGTTCGGTATTAACAACAAAATTCCATTATAACAGCGATGAGGAAGGACAATTAATGGTTGTTGGTCCAAATCGAATGCAGTATTCCAAGGTCGTAGCCTTGATGGATTATATGTCAAATGTCATCGAAGACGTCTTTGGGACAGACAAAAATAAAGGAGGTGCCAACGATGAGCAAAGAAGAAAATAAAGAAGTAAAAGAAGAAGTTGTTGAAGAAGTAGCTGAAGAAACAGCTGAAGATGTAGTTGAAGAAAAGAAAGAACCTGATTCAGACGAAATCATTGAAGGTTTGAAGGCAGAACTTGACAAGGCAAAAAATGATGTAGCACGTGCTTATGCAGATACAGAAAACATGAAGAAACGTCTACAGAAAGATGCAGATACAGCTCGAAAATATCGCTTCCAACAGCCAGCAACGGAAATCTTGCCAATTCTAGATTCAATGGAAATGGCTTTGAAAGTACAAACCGAGGATGAAGTGATTAAGAATTATGTCAAAGGCTTTGAGATGATTCATAAACAATTGAAAGGTGTGCTGGAAAAAGAAGGCGTACAGGAAATAGATGTAGCCAATAAACCATTTGACCACAATACAATGCAGGCTTTAATGCAAGAGAAAAAAGAAGGCGTTGAAAGTGGAATGGTTATTGAAGTATTACAAAAAGGATATATGTTGAAGGATCGTATTTTACGACCTGCATTAGTAAAAGTAAGCGAATAGGGAGGTAATTATCATGAGTAAAATTATTGGTATTGACTTAGGTACAACAAATAGCTGTGTTGCGGTTATGGAAGGTAAAGATTGTAAAGTAATTCCTAACCCAGAAGGAAATCGTACAACACCAAGTGTTGTTGCATTCAAAGATGGAGAACGTATTATTGGTGATGCTGCAAAACGTCAGACAGTCACAAATAAAAACACAATTAGTTCAATTAAGCGTTTGATGGGAACAAATGAAAAAGTAGAAGCAGAAGGAAAATCATATACACCACAAGAAATTAGTGCAATGATCCTTCAATACTTGAAATCATATGCAGAAGACTACTTAGGAGAAAAAGTAACAAAGGCTGTTATCACAGTTCCTGCATACTTCAACGATGCACAACGTCAAGCAACAAAAGATGCTGGTAAAATTGCTGGATTAGAAGTAGAACGTATTATCAACGAACCAACAGCTGCAGCATTGGCTTATGGTATTGATAAAACAGATAAAGAAGAAAAAGTATTGATTTATGACTTAGGTGGAGGTACTTTTGATGTTAGTATCCTTGATTTAGCAGATGGAACATTCGAAGTATTGTCAACAAATGGAGACACACACTTAGGTGGAGATGACTTTGATAACGTATTAGTAAACTGGATGGTTGATACATTCAAGAAAGATAACGCAATTGACTTGTCACAAGATCCAATGGCAATGCAACGTCTAAAAGAAGCTGCTGAAAAAGCGAAAAAAGATTTAAGTGGTGTAATGCAGACACAAATTAGCTTACCATTTATCTCAGCCGGTCCTGCTGGTCCATTGCACTTTGATACAACATTAACACGTGCAAAATTTGATGATATGACTAAACATTTAGTAGAACGTACATTGATTCCAATTGAAAACGCATTAAGAGATGCTAAATTGTCTAAATCTGATATTGACGAAGTATTATTAGTTGGTGGATCTACTCGTATTCCAGCTGTTCAAGAAGCAGTACGTAAAGCATTAGGAAAAGATCCTAACCACTCAGTAAACCCAGATGAAGCTGTAGCTATGGGTGCTGCAATCCAAGGTGGAGTTATCTCTGGTGATGTAAATGACGTATTATTACTAGATGTTACACCATTATCATTAGGTATTGAAACTATGGGTGGAGTTATGACAGTATTAATTCCTCGTAACACTACAATTCCAACAAGTAAATCACAGATTTTCTCAACAGCTGCTGATAACCAACCTGCTGTAGATATCCGTGTATTACAAGGTGAACGTCCAATGGCTAACGACAACAAAGAATTAGGTAACTTCCAATTAAATGGAATCGCACCAGCTCGTCGTGGTGTTCCTCAAATCGAAGTTAAGTTTGATATTGATGCCAACGGTATTGTACATGTAAGTGCTACAGATAAGGGTACTGGTAAAGAACAACACATCACAATTCAAAACTCTAGTGGATTGAGTGATGAAGAAATCGATCGTATGGTTCGTGAAGCTGAAGATAACAAGGCTGAAGATGAAAAACGTAAAGAGGAAATTGATTTACGTAACAAAGCTGAAGGTTTCATTGCACAAATTGATGGAATGTTAGAAGACAATAAAGATAAGATTGATCCAAAACAAGCTGAAGAAACTAAGAAATTGCGTGATGATCTACAAAAATCTTTAGATGAAAATAACATGGAAGAAGTAAAATCTAAGTTAGACATGCTTGAAAAAGCTGCAATGCAAGCAGGACAAGCAATGTACAACCAACCAAATGGTGATGCAGCTTCACAATCAACACAAACTCATTCAGGTGATGATGTAGTTGACGGTGAATTCACTGAGAAGTAAAATAAATAAGCAACATTTGAAGTTCTAGCCACGCTAGAACTTCTTCGTATCGTATGGAGGGATTCACATGGCAGAAAAACGTGACTATTATGAAGTGCTTGGTGTTAGTAAAAGTGCGACACCAGATGAAATTAAAAAGGCCTATCGAAAATTGGCCATGAAATATCACCCCGATCGAAATCATGAACCTGGAGCTGAAGATAAGTTCAAGGAAATCAATGAAGCTTATGAAGTATTAAGTGATGAGAAAAAGCGTGCTACCTATGATCAATTTGGTCATGCGGGCATGGATGGAGCCTTTGGACAAGGTGGTGGATTCTCTGGTGGATTCACAGACTTTGGAGATTTAGGAGACATCTTCGGTTCGTTCTTTGGTGGAGGATTTGGCGGTGGAGGATCTCGCCGTTCAAGCAATCAACCTCGACAAGGACAAGACCGTTACATGCAGATGCGCATTGATTTCATGGATTCAATTTTTGGCAAAACAGAAACGATTTCATTGGATGTCGATGAAACATGTAAACACTGTAATGGATCTGGAGCTGAAAGCCCAAGTGATGTGCAGACATGTCCTACATGCCATGGTTCTGGATATGTTATGTCTCAACAAAGAACACCTTTTGGTGTGATTCAGCAACAAAGTGTATGTCCGGATTGTCATGGTACAGGTAAAAAGGTTACACATGCATGCTCACATTGTCATGGCAAAGGATATGAGCATCGTCGTGTAAAATTGGATATTAAAATTCCAGCAGGAATTCAATCTGGTCAACAGATTCGTATTCCACAAAAAGGCGAAAGAGGATCAAACGGAGGACCTAATGGAGATTTATATATCGAAATTATGGTTACACCACATCCAACTTTCAAACGCGAAGACAATAATATCTTCATTAAAGTTCCAATTAGTTCAATTGATGCAACGATTGGTTGTACAATTCAAGTTCCAACCGTGTATGGTGATGTTGAATTGAAAATTCCTGAAGGAACACAACCAAACACTAAATTTCGTCTAAAAGGAAAAGGTGTAAAATCGCGTTCAGGAGAAGGGGATGAATTTGTAGAAGTTCAGGTTGAAATTCCACGTAAAGTATCTCGAAGAGAAAGAGAGTTATACGAAGAATTAAAATCTGGGCAAGCTGAATCTCCTTTTGAAAGATTCAAAAGAGCGTTTAAGTAAATGAAAAGAGCAGTTTATTGCTCTTTCTTTTTTTTCATCTTGTCTGAATCTAAGAAAAACATTGTGAATGTAGCTCTTGAAAGAAGTACATTTTCATCATTAAAGATAAATACTTCATAAACTCCGGTTGTTCTTCCACTTGAAATTTCTTGTGCAATCCCAATCAATTTGCCACCACGACCAGGCTTAATATAATTGATTGTACCTGTAAGTGTAACGCTATCTCTTCCTGTCGCAAAGCTTGCTGCTCCAGCGACTGTATCTGCCAAAGAGAATAGGGCTCCACCATGGACAAAGCCATGTATATTTAGAATTTGTTCATCAATAATCATTTCTACTTTCGCAAAACCATGTCGTACTTCTGTAACACGCATGTCATTGCTTTGAAGAAATTGACTCGAACTATTTAAACGTTCCATTAACGCGTGCATATTTTCTTCCATAAACTACCTCCAACAATGCTTTTATTATAGCATGAAATGATGATATAATGCTTATTGTGGTTAAGAAGGAGAATGATTTATGGATTCAAATAATATATTTTTTAAAGTTATTGTGGGTGTAGTATTAGTTGGATATATGGCATTCATTTTTTATCAAAGCTTAAAAGGTGGAATTGCCTACAAAAAAGAATTTGAAAACTTTAAAAATTCACATAAACATTACGAAACAATGGTAGATGGTGGATATTGGGTATGGGTCATGGTTGCGATGGCTGTTGTGGCATTTGTTTTAATGTTTATGGCACCAAAATTAGCTTCCAATGGACAAACCTATTATTACTATTTAGCGTATGGATGTATTGGATTGGTATTCTTAGGATTGTCTATTGATTCATATACACATCGTCGTGTTTATTTTACAGAAGATGGCTTCTTTTTTGAAGATACATATTATCGTTATCGCATGCTTGCAAATTTTGAATTTAAAAATGGTGTCATTACACATAATTGCACAGTGTTAATGAGCAATCGTGATAAAATTGTTGTTACTAAGAAAATTGGTGAAAAGCTACAGGAAAAACAAAAAGCATTTAAAAAAGCAAAGAAAGAGCGTCATAAATAATGTTGTTTTTATCCGATTTAGATGGAACTTTAATGAATTCAAATGGAACTATTACAGAAGAAGACGTGAATTCAATTCATCAATGGACACAAAAACATTCATTTGGATTTGTGACAGGAAGAGATCATGCTTTTTGTATGGAACTTGCTTCTAAATATCAATTGTCATGTGCATATATGATTACAGATAATGGGGCAAACGCCTATTATAAAGATCAGAATGTGTATTCTTCTTTAATTGATTTAGATGATGGAATACAAATGTGTAAAGAGATCCTAAAATACAATTTGGATTTGTTTTATACAGACGAAGTAGGGAATCGCTATTATCCTGTTTCGTCTTATGGAAAAGAAAGACTTCATAGTTTTGAAAAGAAACAACCAAGTTTAGGACGATTTTCAAATATAGATATATTGGAATATTTAAATTCACGAGATTTAGGGTTAGCCAAGTTAAGTATGTATGTTGAAAATGACTTAGATTTGTTATTGAATCAATTTAGAGACTTGTTTAAAAACTATGAAGTAATGGCTACTTCAAAAGATTATATTGAGATCACAAAAAAAGGTACAAACAAATGGGAAGCCTTTTGTCATTTACCTGTCGGAGATGCGATTTTTATTGGAGATGGAGAAAATGACTTATGCATATTAAAAAACTTAAAGAATACATATGTCATGGATCATGCACCTGAGAGTTTGAAGGTATATGGCGTGTGTGTAAAGAGTGTAGCTCAAGCTATAGATATAGAAAGTAGGAAAGAAAATGTCTAGAAAAAGAAAAAAAGGAGCAAAGGCAACAGCTGCTTCAATGGTAATGGATACTTTGAAAAAAAGAGGTGCAGTAGATGAAAAAAGTGCGGTAGATGTGAGTGCGTTTAAAAATTTGCCTTATGCTACTTCAACAATTAGTTATACAATTTCGAATCTAATAGAAGAAGGTGTTGTTGGTAAAACAAATGATGAAAGATTCTATTATGATGATTTAGGATTTAAAGCTTTAGAAACAAAATTTGTACGTGGATATTCAATGATTTTTATTGTACCTATTGTTATCGCAATCCTTGTATATGTTCTACAAAAAGTGTTATAAAAAAGTGTCGCAGTAATGCGACATTTTCTGTAAGGAAGGAGATTTGAATGGAGAAGCCAAAATCATTTGCGTATATTATCTTCTGTTTAACGATTTGTCTAGCCTTTGCGATTGGCAGTAATTACTTGATTAATACGACTACGCAATCAAATATGATATATAATTCGACGGAGCCACGTAAGATAGGAGCTACTTATATGACCTACAACAATACGTTTTATTCCGTAATCAATGAGGAAATTTCTAGAATCTTAAAAGAACATGGAGATCAGCTCATCGCTTTGGATTCAGCTATGAGTTTAAAGAAACAAAAGGAACAAATTCACTATTTGATTGAACAACAAGTCGATGCCATAGTAATTGCGCCTGTTGATTATGAGGGGTTAGAAGATTCATTAAAAGAAGCATACAGAAATCATATTCCTGTGATTGTAGTGGATACGGAAGTAAAACATAATAAGAACGTTACTTATAGTATTGTCAGTGATAACTATGATGCGGGTGTTCAATGTGCAAAGGATATGATGCGCAAGCTTGATCATGCTAATATTGTTCTTTTACAACACTCCACGACTCGTTCAGGCTACTTACGTATTAAAGGATTTGAGGATACCATTCAATCCAATGAGAACTATAAAGTGGTCAAGCGTATGGAGTGTGATGGACAATTAGAGGTGGCCATGCCCAAAATGGAATCTTTTATTGAGGAAGGAATCGAATTTGATGTTGTAATGTGTTTGAATGATCCAAGCGCAATGGGGGCAATGGCTGCACTTTCATCAAATAATATGTTGAAAGATAAATATGTTTATGGCATTGATGGAACGCCGGAGGCAAAAGAAATGGTTGCAGAAGGTAAAATGGCTGCGACTGTGGCACAATCGCCAAAGACGTTTGGAAAAAAGGCTGGGGAGGTAATTTATAAGTTGTTTTCGCAAGAAACAATTAAGAATAAAAATGAAATGAGTCCTGTGCAAATCATCACAAAAGAGAATGTTCAAGATTATTCTACGGAGGGCTGGCAATGATACAAAATATTAAAAAATATAATGTATGGCTTGTCTATGTCTGTATGTGGGTTTTTAGTTTTTTTACTGTGTGGTACACCGCAATTGTGATGTATTATACGTTGGTACATGTGACAAAAAGTGGCTATGCATCCGATTTTATAAAAAATATATCTACGCTTTCCAATGTTCCAATGCGTTCTTTTTATATCTCTATATTTATGTTTATTGCGTTATTTTGTTTTGTGTCCATTCGTCCAAAACTCAAATTTTTTTATCATCACCAAATGATTCCTATCTTTATTGAGTTAGGATTCAGTTTGATTTTGATGAAGAATATCTCCTTTAGTGCAACATGTATCTTATTTATCGTCATTGCCGATTGTTTGATGTATGTAGATAAACCTTTTGATCGTTCAATTTGCATCATACTTGTCTTTTTGGCATATATGTTTTCAAATTATGGATATTTATCCAATTATATTCCTATGATTTCATTCCAGGAGTATTTGTCTGTATATAATTCAAGAACACAAGGCTTATTGATGGGTATTGAGGTTACTTTAACCAATTTAAATATTGTATTATTTATTGCCTATATATTCTTGTATCTACAAAGGCAGATGAATGAAACACAAAAGTTCGCTTCATTAAATGCTGAATTGAAACGCTTGAATATTCAACTAAAGGGTTATGCGAATTTGCGTGAAAAAATGGGTGAAACCAAAGAAAGAAACCGTCTTGCCCGTGAAATTCATGATACATTAGGGCATACTTTAACGGGATTAAGTGTTGGTCTTGAGGCTTGTCAGGTGATGATTGATAGGGATGTCAATGTCACAAAAGCACAATTGGGTATTTTGCAAGAGAGCGCAAAACGAGGCTTAACAGATGTCAGGCGTTCAGTGGATAAATTGAAGCCAGATGCGTTAGAACGCTATTCATTAAAAGAAGCTTTAGATATGATGATCATGGACTTTCAAAAATTGACGGATGTAACGATTCTTTATTTGTGTCATTTGCCTTTGGTGAATTTAAATGCAGATGAAGAAGAAATTGTGTATCGTGTAGTGCAAGAAGGGATGACCAATTCTGTAAGGCATGGTCATGCGACAAAAATTTATGTTTCGATTGCGCAAGCCGATAATAATTTGATTATAATTATTGAAGATAATGGTCAAGGATGTAAGGATGTAAATCCGGGCTTTGGTATTCATCATTTGACGGAACGTATTAATTTATTACAGGGACGAATTCGTTATTATGGCGATAATGGATTTGAGTTAATTGTAGAAATACCAATGAGAAGAGGAGAGAATAATGGTTAAAATTATGATTGCGGATGATCAGCAGCTCATTCGAGAAAGCTTAAAGATTATTTTAGATTCGGATCCAAGTTTTGAAGTTGTAAAAGTGGTTGGTAGTGGGCAAGAAGTATTAGATTCATTAAAAACAGAAAGTGTAGATATTATCTTGATGGATGTGCGTATGCCAAATATGAGTGGTGTGGATTGTACGCGAATTGTGAAGAAAGAATATCCAAATATAAAAGTTATAATATTAACAACATTTGATGATGATGAATATATTTATGATGCCTTAAAATATGGTGCAAGTGGTTATCTTTTAAAGGGTTGTTCCTTAGAAGAATTGAGTTCAGCTATTCATAGTGTATTATCTGGGGGAGCTTGTTTTAATCCGAATGTGGCAGGAAAAGTTGCACAGTTCTTTTCGCAAATGGCAAACTCGAATTCGGAATTTAGTCTTGAGCATGAAGAAGATTTTGACTTGAGTGATACAGAACGACAAATTATTGCACAAATTGGACATGGCTATTCGAATAAAGAAATTGCTCAAAAACTTGGATTTAGTGAGGGTACGATTCGCAACTATTTAAGTGTGATTTTGGATAAATTGGATTTAAGAGATCGCACACAATTGGCTATTTGGTATTTGTCTAGGGGAAATAAATAATGGTGAGAAAAAGATTAAGAACTTTTTTGATAGCCATATTGGTGTGTTGTTTGGCAGCTACATTTTATTATACACAAAAACCCATTGTTTTAACGATAGGTGTATTTGCGGGTAGTAACTGGAATGTGCCAAGTCCATACAGTGGCAAAATTATTGATAATGTGATTGAACGATTTGAGAAAACACATCCCAATGTGCAAGTGGAATATGTGAGTGGAATCTTAAAAGAGGATTATTCAGATTGGGTTTCAAAGGAAGCTTTAAATGGTAAATTGCCCGATGTGTTTATGGTGTTGAGTGATGATCTTTCTACATATGCTAAGGTGGGAATGTTAGAACCATTAGATACGTTTATGCAGACGGATGCAGACTTTAATAAAAATCGCTATTTTTCAACAACATTAAATGCAGGAAATATATATGATCATCAATATGCACTTCCATATGAAAGTTCACCAACTTTGATGTTTGTGAATAAAACGTTATTAGAAGAAAATGGGATTGCAATCCCAAATGTGAATTGGACGTGGGATGATTTTTATTCAATTTGTGAAAAATTGACTGTGGATACGGATGGTGATGGAGAAATCGATCAATTTGGAGAGTATGGCTATACTTGGCGAAATGCCCTAAGTTCGAATGGACAGGCGTTGTATGATGAAGAAAGTATGAAGTGTACTTTGCAGAAACAGGATGTGTATTCAGCTATTGAATTTGTACGTCAATTAAATCGTTTAAATCGAAATCAGAATGTGACAAGTGAATTGTTTGATAAAGGCAAGATTGCCTTTTGTCCAATGATGTTTAGTGAGTATAGAACATATAAACCGTATCCTTGGAGCGTTAAAAAATATTCAAGTTTTGAATGGGATTGTCTTCCAATGCCTGCAGGACCTAGTGGCAATAATGTATCGCAAATGGATAGTTTACTTTGTGGAATCAGTAAAATGTCTTCTAAGAAAAAAATGGCTTGGGAATTTTTGAAGTTACTTTGTTATGATGAGACAACGCAAGAGAGTTTGTTTAAATATTCGCAGGGTGTCTCCGTGTTGAAGAATGTGTCGACATCCAAAAATGTGACTAAGTATATTCAAGAGGATGCGCCATTGGATTCAAATTATAATTTAGATTTTTTTGATGATATGATGGAACAAGCAATCACGATAAAAAAGCTGGATGGCTATGATCAATTGTATTCGATGGCAGATAGTGAAATTCGAAGAGTCATTGATACAAATGAGGATATTGAGTTGGCAATGCAAAATTTGAATGATGAATTAAATATATTATTGGAGAAACAGTAGAAAGTTAAATTTCTGCTGTTTTTTGTTTGCTTCTCAAAATGACATTTGTCATCTAAAAGTGGTGACATATGGAAATTGAAAAGGTTTTCATACGGGTTATAATGAATGTGTATTCTATGTGATGCTCATGTTCAAAAGTCGTATAAATGTGTGAAATTATGTGTAATAACACTTGAAAACGCTGACATATTTATTATAAAATGTGAGTATAAGAAAACGCGGAGGAAAAAATAATGAAATATGTAGTTATGGTAAGCCATGGCGAATTCGCCCCTGGATTACACAGTGCCGTTAAAATGATGACGGGAGATCGTGAAGATGTATTGTCTACAAGCTTAAAGGACGGAATGAGCGCAGACGAATTTGCATCTAACTTTGCTGAATTGGTTAAAGATTTCAAAGCAGATGACCAGGTCATTTTATTAGCTGATATTTTGAGTGGATCTCCATTCACAAATGCATTGAATGTATTGGATCAAAAAGGATTGCTCCAAAATACTTTAGTAATTGCTGGTATGAATATGCCTCTTGCAATCACTGCTGTATTAATGAAAGATAACTTTGATAATGTACAAGATTTAAAAGATACATTATTAAGCGAAGGTCGTACAGGATTAACTGATTTTACAGTTGCTTCTGATGATGACGACGAAGATCTATAGGATTTGGCTATAACGCATATAGCGAAGGCATAAACAGAATAAAGGAGGACATATAATGATTAGTTTTATTCGTGTTGATGATCGTATTATCCACGGTCAGATTGTTACAAGATGGTCTAAAGAATACCCTTGTGATGGAATTATCGCAGTTAACGACAAAGCTGCAACTACACCTGTATTGACACAGTCATTCAAGGCTAGTACAGACAAGAAAGTATTTGTTTGGACAAAAGAACACTGGAGAGAAAAAGCAGAAACAGTTAAGAATTCTAATAAAAAATATTTCTTAATTACTAAAAACCCAGTGGATATGAAAGAATTGTTAGTAGACGATGGATTCGTACCTAACGATGTTAAAACAGTAGTTATCGGACCATGTAATGATCGTCCAGGAGCTACAAAATTAGGTCAAAACCAGTCAATTACTCAAGAAGAAGCTGAAGCATGTGAAGCTTTGACAAACGCTGGTTACACAGTATTGTTTGCATTATTAAAAGAAACTGCAATCGGTACTTGGGACAAATTTAGATCTAAATTTGGTTACTAATAGTGGGAATAGTAAACAGATTGAGATAAATAAAAGAAAAAGGAGAGATTTATAATGAGTTGGTTACAAGCAATTTTAATCGGACTTATGAGTTGTACAGCAGCTAGTACTATCGCTTGCTTAGGTACAACAGTAGGTAACTACACTTTGAACCGTCCTTTGGTTGCATCATTATTCGTAGGTTTGATCCTAGGTGATGTATCTGGATGTATTCAAATTGGTATTCCAATGCAGGTAATGTGGATCGCATTGGTTACACCTGGTGGAACAGTCGCATCTGACTTACGTGCCGTAAGTTACATTGGTATTCCATTGGCTTATGTTGGAGCAAAAGCTGCTGGTATGGATTTTGGAGGAACTGATGCTCGTGGTTTAGCATCTAGTATCTCAGCCATGACTGGTGTAATCGGTATTACTTTATTCTACGGAACAGCTATGATGAACCTTATTTGGCAACACTGGGGCTGGGCTCAATTGGATAAAGGAAACTTAGATTGTTTAGGAAAAGTTGATGTTGTTCTCCCACTAATTTCACACTTTGTATTATCATTCTTGCCAGTTACTTTACTTTGCTACTATGGATCTGGAGCCGTAGCTGAATTGTTCCAGAGTTTGAATGTTAATGTATGGTATGTAAAAGCTATCTTATCAGTAGGATCAGTACTTCCTGCAGTAGGTATTGGTATCTTGTTAAAATCAGTAGTATCTAAGACTTCTGACTTGGTTTACTTCATGTTCGGTTTCGCTTTAGCTGCTTCTATGGGATTAACATTAATTGCTGCTACAGTAGTTGGTGGTGTATTCGCATTGATTAACTACCAAATGACAATGATGAAAGCTACAGGTGCTGTTGGTGGTGCTTCTGTAGATTATGATGACGAGGAGGACATTTAATTATGAAAAAGATTTCTAAGAAAACATTAAATAGTTCTTTCTGGCGTTGGTGGTATGGAAACTTAACATGTTTCTCACACGAACACATGCAGACATTTGGTTACATGTGGTCAATGCTTCCAATTATTAAGGAATTATATCCTACTCGCGAAGAACAATCAGAAAAAATGACTACTTACTACCCATTCTTCAATACTGAACCTCAGATTGGATCTATCGTAGTTGGTATCACAGCTGGTTTGGAAGAAGCTCGTGCAAACGGAGCTGAAGGAATCGATGATGAAATGATCAACGGTATCCGTGCAGGTCTAATGGGACCTTTGGCAGGTATTGGTGACTCATTGATCGTTGGTACTTACATTCCTATCTTATTAGGTATCGCATTAGGTTTCGCAGAAGGTGGATCACCTTTAGGACCTTTATTCTATATCATCGTATGGAACGCAACTTCAATTTGGTTCCAAAAATTCGTATACTTCAAAGGTTATGAATTAGGTGGTAGTGCTGTTGAATTGTTAGTAGGACAAAAAGCAACTGCGTTCCGTGAATCAGTATTGGTTATGGGACAAGTTATCGTTGGTGCGATGGCAGCTTCTTGGGTATCAATTTCAACTAACTTCGTAATTGCACAATCTTATGATGCAGAAACTGGTAAATTATCAGACGTAACATTAGGATCTAAATTAGATGGAGCTTTCCCTAAGATCTTAACAATGTTATTCGTATTGTTTGCTTGGTGGTTGATGGCTAAGAAAAACATTACTCCAATTAAAGTATTGTTATTGTTCGTAGTTATCGGATTCGTAGGATCTGTTGTAGGATTCTTAGGATAATCACTTAAGACAATTAAAGGCGGGCTTAACTTGTTAGGCCTGTCTTTTTTTCTTATAATAAGTATATGTATATTTGAAAAGGAGCGTTTATTATGAGTTTGAGCCGCAAAGAAAGAGATCAGCTTGCAGAAGTCATCCAAAGAGAAAATGAAATGGTATTAAAAGTGGGAAGAATGGTCAGAAATGCTTTTATTCTAACACTTGCTTTTGGTGCTGTTACATATTGGGGATGGTCAGGGATGACAGATCCAATGTTTCCTAATATTCCTATGAGCGTACGTAATGTAGCTAAATGGATTGCTTTGATTGGTTTGATTTTATCGGGTTTATTTACTGTTTTAGGATTTATTTCTCATAGAAATGGGAAGAAAAGTGTATTAAAGAAGATTGATTTGTACGAAGAAAAATAAAATTTGTATATTTTGATTAAATTTATTAGGGTATTAACTAAAAACAACAATAATTGTGTCATATGTTAACATAATTTCACATAATATAACTACATCTATCACTTTATTGTTTAGTAATATACTATTAAGCCAAAGATAGTGGCTCACTTCATAATCAAATTCCCTTTCTTAAAACTTTCTTGAGAAGCCCCGCTAAAGGGGCTTTTCATTTGCCTTTTTGAAAGTTGGACATACAAATAGTAGATGAGATATAATAATGAGGATGAAAGAAGTGTAATTTTTATGGAAGATAAAATACGAATTATAATGTATTCAAGTGCAGATAAAGTAGATGGCCAAGGTGTAGGCAGTGCCTATGAAGAACAGGTCAATCTCATTAAAGAAGGAGCAAGTGATATTTTTGAAGTGGGTATCAACAATTGGATAAAAACACCGGATATTCAGCATTTCCATACAGTGGATCCTACTTTCTATGTAAAGATGCAAAATCATAGAGCGGCTAATGTTGCCTATTGTCATTTTTTGCCAGATACTTTAGAAGGTAGCTTAAAGATTCCAGCACCATTATTGAATGTATTCCGTTCTTATTTGATTCAATTTTATAAGAGTGCAGATCGCTTGGTTGTTGTAAATCCAAGCTTTATTGATGCATTAGTAGAATATGGTATTGATCGAGAAAAAATTTATTATATTCCTAACTATGTATCTAAGGAAAAATTCTATCGCAAATCCGATGATGATTGTGCTGCCATTCGAAAAAAGTATGGTGTAGCTAAAGATGCTTTTGTGGTATTGGGTGCAGGTCAGGTACAAACGCGTAAAGGTGTGCTTGATTTTGTGAATGTTGCCAAAGAAATGCCAGATGTACAATTTGTATGGGCTGGAGGCTTTTCGTTTGGTCGCATTACAGATGGGTATGAAGAATTAAAGAAGTTACAGGAAAATCCACCGGAAAATTGTAAATTCTTAGGCATTGTACCAAGAGAAGAAATGGTGGATCTATATAATATGGCGGATGTGCTTTTTGTGCCAAGCTATAATGAATTGTTCCCAATGACTATTTTAGAAGCGGTGAATTTACATGTTCCATTGGTGCTTCGTGATTTGGATTTATATAAAGATATTTTATTTGATCGTTATATGCATGCGAATGATAATGATGGTTTTAAAAATTGTCTGTTAAAGTTGAAAAATGATTCAGATGTATACGCGAAGTATCAAAATGAAAGTCGTTTATTGAGTGAATTCTATTCGAAAGAACACGTATTGAATATGTGGAGAGAATTTTATTTGAGTGCATATAAGGATAAACAAGAGGAATTATTAAATAAGAAAAAATAGGGGTTTTTATGAAAAAACAGAAGTACGCACTAAATCTGTTGCTTATTCTTGCTTTAACGGGATTTGCCCTATGGTTTGCTCTAAAGGATAATTATCAACAAGTTGTAAAGTGCATTTCACAAATGAATCTGTTAAGCCTTGTCATTGTATTATTATGGGGAGTTCTTTTTACTGCGGTATGGGGATTTGTATATTATGTATTAGGAAGAAAATATACAGAGAATTATACACCTGGTAAAGGAATGCTTGTAGCTTTTATTGGTTCTTTCTTTTCAGGTATTACACCAAGTAGTACGGGTGGACAGTTTGTTCAGGCTTATATTATGAAAAAGCAAGGAATCAAAGTGAGTGATGGGGCAAGCTTGTTGTGGGCTGATTTTATTATTTATCAGACCACAATGATGGTTTATGTATCGATTCTGTTTCTTTTGCGTTTTGCATATTATAGTGCTCAATCTGCGTGGTTCAATATTATCTTGTTGGGATATATTGTCAATGCAGTTGTGGTTGTGGCGTTATATACGATTGCGTTATTTCCAAACTTATATATCAAGCTTTCGCGTATTTTAGTTCAGGTATTAACAAAGCTACATATATTAAAGAATCCAGAAAAAACGTTGGATTCTTGGACTTTACAAGTGACTAGTTTTACTCGTGAAATTAAGGTGCTCGCAAAAGATAAAAAAAGTATTTTTCTTTGTGTATGTATAAATATTGTACGTTTATCACTCTATTATTCTTTACCTTTTGTGATTGCGCTAGCCTTGCATATTCCACTTAAAATGAATGAATTTATTGATGTTATGGCCTTATCAAGTTTTGTGACAATGGCCAATAGCTTTATTCCAATTCCTGGAGCAAGTGGTGGTACGGAAGTTGTCTTTTCATTATTATTTAATAACTTAATGAAAGATCTAACGGGTGCTGTACTTGTATTATGGCGTTTTTCTACGTATCACATAGTGCTGATTATTGGTGGAATATTATTTGTGTTTGTTAAGAATTATTATGAAAGAAAAGAAAGTAAAATCAATTTAGAAGGGATGTAGCGTATGCGAATTGGATTGTTTACAGATGCATATTTACCAGATATTAATGGGGTTGTTTCAAGTGTGGCAACCCTTAAACACGCTTTAGAAGAGTTAGGACACACTGTGTTTATTATCACAAATCATAAGGGAGTAAAAATTGCAGAAGATGAAGATGGACATATTCTTCGTTTGCCGGGTCTTGAAATAAAAAAATTTTATGGATATAAAATGTCAAGCCCAGTACAATTTACGGCAGATGCCTACATAGAAAAGATGGATCTAGATGTGATTCATATTCAAACTGAGGCGGGTGTGGGTATGTTTGGTCGTCAAATGGCTAAGGTATTACATATTCCAATTGTATATACGTATCATACAATGTATGAGGATTATACGCATTATTTTAATCCGCTTGAATTTGATTCTGTAGAAAAATTAGGCAAAAGTTTTATTCGTGCATTTTCACGTGTCATGGCCAATGGCTCTCAAGCTGTTATTGCACCTAGTGAAAAAACGAAACAAGCATTGATTCAATATGGTGTGATGGCACCTATCTATATTGTTCCAACGGGTTTAGATTTATCGGAATATGATCGTAAAAATTTGGATGAAACAAGAGTTAAAAGGATTCGTGAGGAGTTAGGTTTTAGTCAAGAAGATCATATTGTTGTCTTTGTAGGACGTATTGCTAAGGAAAAGGCAATCGAAATTCCCATCGAAGCGATTTGTAAAAATAAGGATCCGCACTTACATTTGGTTATTGTAGGTGGAGGTACGGATATGGAGTATTATCAGGATCTTGCTAAGAAATATAATGTTGAGGATCGTGTACATTTTACAGGTAAGATTCCTAAGGAAAATATTGCCTATTATTATGCGGCTTTTGATTGTTTTGTGTCGGCAAGTCTTTCTGAAACACAGGGTATGACATATATTGAGGCATTGGCTAGTGGACTTTTAGTTTTTGGCCGTCGTGATGAAGTGTTGAAAGATTTGGTGGATGAAGGCAAATCTGGATATTATTTTGATGATGCCAATGAACTAAGTCAAAAGTGGGATGTTTTCTTTAGTAAATCCAAAGCGGAAAGAGATGCATTAAGAGAATACTGTGTATCAAAAACAGCTCCTTATACAGAGAGTATGTTTGCACATAAGGCTTTGAGTGTTTATAATCAGGCAATTGATGATTATAAGCGTGCATATCATGTGGAACGCATACGTATGGTGGATGATTTTGTGCGTTTAACTGTGATTCGAGATTGCGATAATGAACCAGTCAAAGTAATGATTCCTACAGAGGATTTCTTTGATTTAAAAATCACTAAGGATACAATGTTAGATGCCTATTTGGTTGACAATTATTTGGATATGCAGTTATTCTATAAAGCGTTTGAACTGATGAAGAAGCGTGTGCTTTCAAATGATTATACATCGTATCAGATGGTACAGTATGGTAAGCAATATTTAAGTTTGGATGAAGATCAAGCTAAAGAGATTGTGAATGAATTTATGGAACGGCATTGGATTGATGATAAAGATTATGCGTTTGATAAGGCACAAGCTTGGCATTCGTATGGACAGCCCAAAATGCAGATTTATTCAAAATTAAAAAAAGCAGGGGTTCAGGATGATATGATTGATGCAGCACTAGCTTGTCTTGATGAAGAAACAGAGCGTAGCAATGCAACCAAGTTAGCTCGTCGTTTAACGCATTCTATCAAGGAACAGTCGAGTCGTATGCAAAGACAGACTTTAGTCAATAAATTGGTTACGAAGGGATATTCGTTTGAGATTGCCAAACAAGTCTCAGAATCGATTGAATTGGATGAAAATGATGATGAGGCACTACAAAGAACAATTGCGAAAGCAAAGCGTTTATATGCAACGTTTGATCAGCCAAAGAGAAATCAAAAAATTCAAACATATTGTGTTCGTAAAGGGTTTAATATATCGGCTATAAAAGAAGTTTTGGAAGGGGAAAATGAATGAGAATTAATGAGATTACACAGGAACAAAAAGTAAATGTTAAGTGTTTGATTTCAAAATGTGACAAGGGAAAAACCGTGAAGGATACGCCTTATTTGTCTTTGATTTTAGAGGATGCAACGGGTGTATTGGATGCAAAATTTTGGAATTTAACGAATGAGCAGATTGAACAATATAAAGCTGGACAAGTTGTAGAAGTGATTGGAGATTCTATCATTCATAGAAATGCAGTTCAGTTGCGTGTAAGAAAGATGACAGTCTTAGAAGATGAGGATATTTCTAATTATGTACGCCTTGCTCCTATGACTCGTACGGAAATGGAAGAGGAAGTAAAGATTTTGATGAATGAAATCACAAATACAAATTTGTATTGTGTGGTTGAAGAAGTGTTAGAAGAAACAAAAGATTTATTTTATACATATCCAGCAGCTACAAGAAACCACCATAATTTTGTGGGAGGACTTGCCTATCATTCTATTAGTATGGCGCGTGTTGCTTTAGACATTTGTAGACAATATCCATTTTTGGATAAGGGATTATTGATTGCGGGTATCTTGATGCATGATGTTGGAAAGATTGATGAGTTGAGTGGTCCGGTTCTTCCTGAATATACAAATGAGGGGAATTTGTTGGGGCACATTAGTATTATGAATAATCGTTTGGATCGTGTGGCTGAAAAGCTGGGTGTAAACGATAAAGAGTGTGTTTTATTGTTGAAGCATATGGTTTTGGCACATCATGGAAAGATGGAGTTTGGATCCCCTGTTCTTCCTATGATTCCAGAAGCAGAAGTATTGACTTTGTTAGATAATCTAGATGCTCGTATGTATATGATGAAGCAAAGTTTAGATACAACGCAGCCAGGTCATTTTGGACCTCGTGTTTTTGCGTTAGAAGGTCGTATGATTTATCATCGAAAAGGAGAAGATGAAGAATGAAAATAGGTTTTGTATCATTGGGATGTTGTAAAAACTTGGTGGATTCAGAACAAATCATGGGTATGATCAAAAGGGGTGGCCATGAGATTGTGGCGAATCCAAAAGATGCACAGGCTATTATTGTGAATACTTGTGGTTTTATTGAAAGTGCCAAAGAAGAAAGTATTAATACAATTTTTAAGATGGCGCAATATAAAGAGCGTAACTTAGAGAAGTTGATTGTGTGTGGTTGTTTAGCACAAAGATATACAGAGACATTAAGGGAAGAAATTCCTGAAATTGATGCGGTTATCCCGATTCGTGAATATGATACTTTGGCGAGTCAGCTACAAAGAATTCTAGGTTCCGATACATTATTGGATAAGGCTGAACGAGTGATTTCGGGGAATCCTTGGCAGGCTTATGTAAAAATTAGTGATGGTTGTTCCAATCGTTGTGCCTATTGTGCAATACCTTTGATTCGTGGAGATCAAAAATCTCGTACAATTGAGGATATTATGGAAGAAGTCAATCATTTGGCAAGTATTGGGGTTAAGGAATTAACATTGATTGCGCAGGATACGACAAAATATGGTTTGGACAATTATGGAGAATTGATGCTTCCTGAATTATTGAGACAAGTATCAAAGGTAGAAGGTTTACATTGGATTCGTGTTCTATATATGTATCCCGATGAAATTGTGGATGATGTATTGCAGGCTATGAGCGAAAGTGAAAAAATCGTTCCTTATTTCGATATTCCAATGCAACATGCGAACAATCGTTTATTGAAATTAATGAATCGTAGAGGTCCAAAAGAGGATGTATTAAAGGTTGTAGATAAGATTCATACAATGTTTCCAAATGCGACTTTGCGTACAACTATGATTGTTGGTTTCCCTACAGAAACGGAAGAAGAATTTGAGGAACTTGTAGATTTCATCAAGGAAATAAAATGGGATCGTATGGGTGCTTTCACATATTCGAAGGAAGAAGATACACCTGCTTATGATATGGATGGTCAGATTGATGAAGAAGTCCAAAATGACCGTTTGGCTAGATTGATGGCTGTGCAGGAAGAAATTTCAAAAGAAAAGAATCAAGAAAAGATTGGTAAGGTCATAGAAGTTCTAGTTGAGGAAAAAGAAGGTTTGGTGGATCGTTATCGTGGAAGAAGTGCTGCGGATGCACCGGATGAAGTGGATGGTCAGGTCATCTTTACAAGTGAAGAACCTTTAGAGTTGGGTACTTTTGTGAAGGTAAAGATTACAGATGCCAAATCTTATGATGTTTACGGAACATGTGTAAACGAATAGTTGGATTGGATCCCATTGTATTTAAAGATTCTAGAGTATTGATTTTGGGTTCAATGCCAAGTGTCATTAGTTTAAAAGAACAGATGTATTATGCGAATAAGACAAACCGATTTTGGAAAGTCTTAGAAGCAATTTATCAAGAGAACGATAAGATAAAACTATTAAAAACATCACATATTGCACTTTGGGATATTTGTCATTCGTGTATAAGAAAGACGAGTGCGGATAGTGAAATCAAAGATATAGAGCCAAATGATATACAGGAATTGTTGAATAGATATAAGAATATTGAAAAGGTCATTTGTAATGGAAGGACAAGTCAGAATACAATGCAGAAATATTTTCCGAATATTCAAACGGTATATTGTCCTTCGACTTCCAGTGCCAATGCACAGTTTTCATTAGAACAATTGATTGAAATATATAAGAAGGAGATTTATGAATAAATTATATTGGGCAAAGGTTAAGCCGGATGCTAAGGTTCCGCAAAAACGTTATGAAGATGCAGGGTATGATTTATACCCATGTTTTGAAGAGGATTACATGGTAATTGAGCCTCATGAAACAAAGTTAGTTCCATTAGGTGTTGCAAGTGCATTTGATCCAGAGTTTGTGATGATTCTAAAAGAGCGTGGTTCAACAGGAACAAAGGGGATTGCACAAAGAAGTGGCGTGATTGATTCGGGTTATCGTGGAGAATATATGGCTCCAGTTACAAATTTGAATACAAAGCGTGTAGTTATTAAAAAGCAAGATGTAGAGTATAAGGAAGATGCGATTATTTATCCTTATGAAAAAGCAATTTGTCAGGGTGTATTATTGCGTATGCCTCAATTAGAGAGTGAAGAAATTTCCTTTGAAAAACTTCAGTCTATGGAATCTGAAAGAATGGCTGGAAAACTTGGAAGTTCAGGAAAATAGTGAAATGGATCTATTGTCATAAGGGCAATAGATCTTTTTTTAGAAAAAAGATGATTTTTAAATTATATAACCGATCTATAACCTTACAAAGCCTATACTAAAATCAGATAATGAAAGGGATTACAACCATATCAAAAAGGAGGGCTTTGTATGTTGAAAAACTTGAAGAGAGCGGCAGCAATTGTATTATCATTTGCGATGGCAATCCAGTTTGGACTAGCAAACTCTTACTATGTAAATGCAGAAGAAGAGCCTGTTGAACCACAACAGGAACAAACTACGACTGTAGAAAATAATAGTGAAGTACAAGAAGAGGATGCAAATGAGGTTGCGGTGCCAGAAACGAAATCTGTAGAGTTAAGCTATGTGGCTGAAGATGGAACAATTTTACAGGCAGCTACATATCGTGATTTTGATTTAAATTACGGCTTAAATACAGATAGTAGTGTTATGCTGAATTTTGATGGTTATACATTAAAAGATGTAATCGTCAATAATTCACAAACAGTGAGTGCTGATCAGGCAAGTCTAAGTGTGACTTCAGATCTTGTAAGTGTTCAATTTGTTTATAAGAAAATAGTTATTGAAACAGAGAATCAAACAACTGAACCTTGTAAGACGGAAGAAAAGAATGAAGACGATGCTGAGGCAGACCCGGACCCGGAAACGGAAGTAAAAGAGGAATTGCCGGAGTATCCGGCGTTTGATCGAAGTGAGATGGCTGGTGATGTAGTTGTTCATGCGACAGCAGCTGAGGGCGTTTTACCAAGAGATTCTAAGCTTGTTGTAAAACGTATTACAAGAAAAGCTATCTTAAATGCGGTTGAAGATACAGTTTCTGAAAAGAACAAAGAAATGGATTCAGCAGTAGCTTTGGATATCACAATCCAAAATAAAGATGGTGTTGAAATTCAACCAAATGGTTCAGTAAATATTAGTTTTGAAAATGCAGCAGTAAGTGGTGACGAAATTAATGTTTACCACGTAACAGATGATGCGAGTGCAGTCACTGAAGTAGCTACAAATACTCAAAGTTTTGATGCAAATCACTTCTCTATTTATGTTATTACGGGTGAAAAAGAAAAACCATTAACAACATTTAACTTTGTTGATGCGAAGGGACAAATCGTAAGTACACAGATTGTTAAAACGGGTGATGAATTGATTACTCCAACAGCTCCAGACGTTGCTGGAAAAGCATTTGTTGGTTGGTATGATGGTGAAACAAAGTTTGAAGATTTCAATACAGCATTAACAATCACTGAAACTACAACTCGTACAATTACAGCTAGATATGAAGTAGCATTATATGTATACTTCTTAAATCCAGATGGTACACAAATCATGCGTACAGAAAAGGTTGCAGATCACAAGGGTCATAATTACTCACACGTATCTTATGATGTTGATTCAACTCACAAATTAGTTGGTTGGGCAGCAAATCAGAACGGAACTGATGACATCACAAAAAATATTGCAGTACCAGAAGGAAGTACTTCTGTAAATGTATATGCGATTATTAAAGAAGGGTATTGGGTAACTTTTGATTCTGATGGTGGAAGTGCAATTGATTCTCAATTCGTATTTGACAAAATCTCTCTAAATGATCAAACAACACCTACAAAGCCTGGTTATAGATTTGATGGTTGGTACAATGGAACAGAAAAAGTTGAAAATGGTGAAATAATCACTTCTTCAATGACTTTAAAAGCTCATTGGAAAGCAGAAGGAGTCAACTATACAGTCATTCACTGGTGGGAAAATGCCGATGATGATGGATATTCATTCCATGAATCTGAAAACAAAACTGGTCTTACTGGAACAGAAGCAACGCAAAGGTGAAATCTTATGAAGGATTTACAGCACAGCCAGTAGTTAAAAAGACAATTAAGGGTGATGGCTCAACAATCGTTAGTGTTTACTATAAGAGAAATGTGTATGATGTTAAGTTTTATTCTTATAGCATTTCCGGAGGTTTGTTTAGACCAGGGAAACCTTCTGAAGAATATGTTGATTTAAGAATCACTGCAAAATATGGTCAGGATATTAGTAAAAAGTGGCCAACAAAGAGTGGAAGTTCAACATGGAGTACTACAGATGATGATTATAACGGTCCATTCCAAGTAAATATAGCAACTATGCCTTTAGAAGGAGCAAAATTTTATGGTCCAAAGACAGGTTATGGTTCTGAAACAGCGTATTATTATGTAGAAGTATTGCCAGGAGAACCAAGTGAAGTAACCAAAGATGGCATACGATATAAATTAGATCATAAAGATACGTCTCCAGGAGCCGGATATAGTGTGAGTAAGGAAGATCAGTATCCATTAACAGGTTATACATTTAATAAAAATGTAAGTACAAGGACAGGTAAGAGTTATGATGATGCTAAGTTCTATTACACTCGTAATACTTATAACATCAAATTTATCAATAAAGGTAAAGTAGATAAATCGGTAGATAAGAAATATCAACAGAGTATTTCAAATGAAAACTATACTCCTGCAAGACCTAGTTCACTACCAGATTATTATGAATTTGATGGTTGGTATGATAATGAACTTTGTGAAGGTGAAAAGTATGTCTTTAATGGAAAGACAATGCCAGCACAAAATGTGACTCTATACGCAAAATGGACAGCTAAGAAGATCAGTTTAACTTATAACTTGAATAATCCTGAAGGTACAGTAGATAAGGATACTAAGAATGTAGAAGCTGGTACAGTAGCTAGTACAGTATTACCAAGTATTCCAACAATCAATGAATATTCATTTGCGGGTTGGTATTATGCGGATGGTAATGGAAATATTACTTCGGAAGTATTCCATACAAAAAACACGATTACTAGAGATACTAGCATCGTTGGTAAATGGTTATACAAGGGTGAATTAAGAGTTGTTTATGATCCTGGTACTGAAATGGGTGCAACCGTTCCTACAGATGATAAGGTTTATGCGGGTGGTGCAAAAGTCACTGTAGCTGGTAATGCGACAACTACTTCAGGTATGAAGTTCTTAGGTTGGCAGTTAAATAGAAATGTTTATAAGCCTGGACAATCATTTGAAGTAAATAAAGACATTGCGAATAAGGATAATCAGATTATCTTAACGGCTACTTGGGGTGATGCAGAAACTTCTACAACTTTGACTTATGATCCTGGTAATGGAATTGGTACAGCTACGACTGTGGATGTCATGAATAATGAGGCAGTCGAAATTGAAGCTCATGGTTCATTAGGTTTTACTGCTCCAGTAGCAGAAGGTAAAGAATACTACTTTGCTGGTTGGGCTGATTCTAGTACAGGAAATGCAACTTATGCAGATGGACAAACAATCAATATTGATGCGAATGGTGAAAACGTTCTATATGCAGTTTGGGTTGAAAAGACTGAAATCACATTGGTTGCGAATAGTGGTACACGTCCTTATAATGGTGGTGAACAATCAATCGAAGGTTTTGTATCAACTACAATTGATGGTTACACAGTATCTGGATTAACGGCAGTGACTAAGGGTACAGATGTTGGTGAATATACAAATACTGTATTTGATGGAACGGCTATGGTTGAAAAAGATGGTGTTGATGTAACGGATAAAGTGGTTGTGAAAACAACGCCTGGAACATTGACAATCACAAAAGCCGAAACGATGACATTGACACCTGAATTAACAGGAAAAGATGCAGAAAAGGAATATGACAGCAAACCGTTGTCAGGCGGAGCAACAGCCTCTGTAACAAAAGGAACAAAGATCACTTATTCAACAGATGGCGGAAAAACATGGTCAGAAACATTGCCAAGCATTACAAATGTAGGAACATTGAACGTAACAGCAAAGGCAGAAAACAAGAACTATAAAGATGTAACAGTAGACTACACATTAAAAGTTACACGCAAAGCAGTGACAGTAACAGCCGACAATAAATCAAAGGTATTTGGAGAAAAAGATCCAGAATTAACAGCAACAGTAACTGGAACAATTGGAAAAGATACAGTTGAATACACATTGTCAAGAAAAGCTGGAGAAGATGTAGGTACATATACAATCACACCAAGCGGTAAAGCTGAACAAACAAACTACAAAGTAACTTACGCAACTGGAACATTGACAATCAAAAGTCAATCAATTGATCCAGGTACAGATCCAGAAAAACCAGACCCAGACTATACAGGTGCTAAGGTAAATAGTCCTAAGGATGAAGTATATGATGGTAAGGAACACAAGTGGATTCCTACAGTAACGGATAAGGCTGATAAGAAATTAAAAGCTGGTACAGATTACATAGTAGAATATTCAACATCTGATTTCACAAATGTTGGAACTATTAAAGTAACTATAACTGGTAAAGGTAACTACACTGGAACAGTTAAACGTTCTTATAAAGTAACTCCTAAGGAATATACAGTAACTACGGAAAGTGCAACTAAGACTTATTCTGGTACTGCATTAACAGCTGGTGGTAAAGTAAGTGGAATCGTTAAGGGTGAAACAGTAGACTTTACAATTACTGGTAGCAAACTAGCGTTGGTACTTCAGATAACACTTATGAATTGGATTGGACAGGAAGTGCAAAAGAATCGAACTACAAACATGGTAAAGATTCAATTGGAACATTAACAGTAAAAGCTAAGTCAATCGTTCCGGATGGACCAGATACTCCAGATGAAAAGAAGACGGGTATTACAGTAAGTGATCCTAGTGATTCTAAGTATGATGGTAAAGAGCATAGAGAAGTATTAACAGTTCAGGATACTAAGAAAAATGATGAATTAGTAGCTGAAAAAGATTACTCTGTAACTTATAGTGATGATTTAGTAAATGCTGGTACAGTAACAATTACTATTGAAGGTATTGGAAATTATACTGGATCATTCACAAAGACTTATGAAATCACAAAACGTTCAGTAACATTAACAAGTGCTACTGCAAGCAAGACTTATGATGGTCAAGCATTAACAAGCACATCAATCACAGTAAGTGGTGATGGATTCGTAGAGGGTGAAGGTGCTACATATAATGTAACTGGAACTCAAACAGAGGTTGGAAATAGTGCAAACTCATTTGAATACAAATTAAATGAAAATACATTAGCTTCTAACTACGACATTACAAAGGTTGTTGGAACATTAACAGTTACACGAGATACAACTCCAGTAACTCCAGCTCCTACACCTACAACTCCAAGCGTACCGCCAGTTGTTCAAAGAGCAGTTCCTACTCCTACTCCTGTTCCTGAAGAAAAGGTCGAAGAAGAACAAACGCCTAAGGCTGAACCTAAAGAGGAAGAAAAAGTTGAAGAGGATTACACTCCAAAGGCAACACAAGAGTACTATTGGGCATTAATCAACTTGATTTGTGCAATCGTAACAGTATTATTCGGATTATTATTGTTGATTTCTAAACGTCATAAAGATGAAGATGACGAAGAAGAGGATGATGAAACAAAACAACAAGCAACTACAAATGAAGACGAAGAACAAGAACAAGAAAAGAAACGTGGATTATTCACTCGCGTACTTGCGGTTCTAATCGCAATCGTATCTGTTGTATTCTTCCTAGTAACTGAAGACATGAGTCTAGCATGGACTTGGACAGATCAATGGACAATTTGGATGGTTGTTATTGGATTGGTACAAATCGTAGTATTCTTCGTAGGACGTAAATGGAAAAACGTTGATAACGATGATGATGACGAAGAAGCACAACAAGCTTAATAAAAGTTAATAACACAAAAGGAGTAGCCTCGTGCTACTCCTTTACTGCCCAATACCCATTTCGATTAGAGCCTTTGCGGATTACAATTTCTTGTTGCTGCAACCTATTTAATATGCGCTTAATAGTTGAGCGTGATAAGTTTAATTGATTTGCGAGCTCTATTTGAGTGATTTTTGGGTTGATTTTAATGAGTTGTATGATATCGGGTTCATTGGGTCCATTGGGTTCATTTACTTTGAACCCGATTTTTTTGTTGGGCTTATAGAATACATTGTTTCTATATATGATGACTTTTAACTCGGTTTCTCCACCAATAAATACAGGAGGTTTTAAACCACATTCTTCGATTGACTTAATGATTCTAGGGATGCCGCGACCCCAGTTTTCAATGTATTTTAGATAGCGTAATGCATACGCGGTTGCTTCATTCCTAATATTAGAATTTCCTTGTTTCATTTTCTCGATTGTTTGTCCCATAACTAGTTTTCCTGGAGAAGTTACTTCTAAACGATCATCGAATATCGCAATTTTAATACTGTTTCTATCAATATAGGATCTGTGTGCAATGGAATTCACAATTAATTCTCGTATGGCATATACGGGAATTTCGTATGTTTCTTTTCTTTCTAGAGATTCAAATGAAGCATGTAAACGTATGTTTCGTAATACAAATTTATACGCAAAATCAATTTGTTCATAGATGGGTCCTGAATAATCTTTCATATCAATTACTTCTGTTGTATCCGTACCTTTAAAAAGTGCACATTGAATACGGTTTGGCAATGCGGGATGTCCTGTTAATAAGGCATAGGCATTAGTAGGTACAATATGATTGTTTGATTGTGTAAGTATTCCCCACGATAATAAATCTTGTTTCGTAATGGGCGTAACTGCATCTTTTTCAAATTGAGATTTAGAGTTTTCTAATGCTTTATGATAAAGGGTATCACATAAGTTTTGGATACTATTTTCACTGATTTCTAATTCGGGACAAATCATCTTATCAAAATAGCGGTTGCTACCTTCAAACATCAATTCTTTGATCATATTACGATCAGCTTTTCTTGTTGTTCCACTAACGCGTACATAAACGCCATCAAATTCACCCTCTGCTTTTAAATGATATGGGCGATCCCATCCAGATGGAACATTCACAATTAGAATGGTTTTATCTTCGATTGTATCTAAATCAATGCTAGGAATAATATGAGGTTCAATACTTGAAAATATTGAATTTGTGATGGAATCCTTGATTTTAAAAACATCACCCGATAGTCCGCATATTTCAAATGAATCTTTCTTTTCTTCAATTCCAAAAATAATTTTTCCACCAAAACCATTCGCAAAAGCTACGACAGATTTTAAATATTTTTTATGTTCAGCAGGAACTTCTTTTTTTACTTCGATATTGTTATTTTCGCCATATTTATTTAATTTATTTATCAACATAGTATTCCTCCTTTCACACATCCACATTATCATTATACCTAAAAACCCATCCTAGTGCTTACTAGAATGGGATCTTTGTCGTTAATAGTTTCCTGTATAATTCTACACCCTTTTTTAAAATATCTTCATCAAAGGTGAACTTATTTGAATGTAATGGAATGGTGTCACCAGTACCTAAAAAGAAGAAGATAGATGGGGCTACGTTTCTGTAGTAACCAAAGTCTTCACTAATAAGCACAGGGCTATCTAGTTTACTGACTAGGTTGTTTTTGTATAGGGTATGAAATAATTCTTCATTATTTAGTACAGGTGGATAGTGATGATTGACTTTGAAATTAACTTGCACCTTGTATTTTTTGATTGCATTATTCGTGTTTTGTTCAATGATATTAACAATTTGATCAAATACCTTTGGATCATAATAGCGAATAGATCCTCGTACATGGGCTTGATCTGCAATAATATTGAAGGCTTGGCCAGAATGGAAAGTACCAAAGTGTAATAGGTGGAATGTATTGTTGTCAAAGGCTTTTTCTTCTTGTTCTAAAGATTTTTGTAGAATTTCTACACAAGCCGTTAATGCATTGATTCCATTTTGAGGCTGGGCTGCATGACTTGCCTTTCCCTTTACCAGAATTTCAAACTCACATCCACCAGCCATCATTTCATTAGGCCGTGTATATACTTTGCCTTTTTCAAGTTCTGGATAGATGTGTGTTCCGTAGATGGCGGCAATATTAAATTGTTTGAAGAATTGTGTGTCTATGATTGGCTTGGCCCCACCTGGTTTTTCTTCTCCTGGCTGAAATAAGAGTAATACGTTGTAGTCACTTTCTTTGGCATATTTAGCTATTTCTAAAACCATCGCCATATGTCCATCATGTCCGCAGGCATGCATTTTCCCCGGAGTTTTTGATTTATAGGGAAGATCGGTTTCCTCCTCGATCGGCAGTGCATCAATGTCACAGCGCAGTCCATAAGTTTTTCCCGGTTTTGCGCCGCGCACGATGGCGGTCACACCGGTCTTTAGCGGTATCTGCAAAATCTCAATGCCTGCCGCCGCAAGTTCCCGTTTGATCCGCTCTGTCGTCTCATATTCCTCATAAGACAGCTCCGGATGCATATGAAGTTCCTCAAAAAAACCGGTAAGTTTCTGTTCTAATGCCTTTCGTTCCATACTCTTCTCCATTTCTACACATTCTCACGTTCTGCCCGCAACGCCGTCTATTATAACAAACGATCGCCTGCATGCTCCGCAAACGTTCTATCTGTTATCCCTCTCATCATTTCTGTGGTTTAAATTTTTATTCGCTTTCATCCGCCGCCTACCTGCGTCCACCGGATGGATCAAATGCATCACGCAATGCATCGCCGACAAAGTTGATGGAAACTACCAGCACAACGATCATAATTCCCGGTGGAAGCCACAGCCACGGCTGTGAAGTCAATACCGTGATAGACTGCGCCCCGTTTAACATATTTCCAAGGCTTGCCATCGGCGGCTGTACACCCATGCCAAGGAAACTTAAAGCCGCCTCATCCAGCATGGAGATCGCCATAACAGATGTTGCATATACGAGGATCGGTGCAACTGTGTTTGGTAAAATTTCTGAAAATAAGATATGACGAAGCGGCATCCCTGCCACCACATTTCCCT
>OHFL01000323.1_pt1 | contig 37152 bp, 31 predicted proteins | sample 1567491 | NCBI WGS metagenome assembly OHFL01 (sample SAMEA3879539, study PRJEB24766) | human gut metagenome | biome: human-associated habitat; feature: feces | place: USA | collected 1985/1987 | reverse complement strand
ATATGGTGTAATATTCATACCTAATACATACACTTCGCCATTCTCAATCTTGATATAAGATTCCTTAATTGAGCACTTACCTGCTCTGATTGATTTAACCTCAGTGCCGTGAAGTACCATACCTGCCTCATATTTCTCTTCTATAAAATAATCAAAATAAGCTTTCTTATTGTTCGCTATAAGTCTGTTTCCTGATGCGCTTGTTTTTGATGCCATGTCAGTCTCCATTCTATTCTATGCAAATGCAAAATCAATTGTTCTTAGTATCTTATCGGTGCCTATAACCACAACCTTAACCTTCTGTCCGAGCTTATAACTTCTGTTCCCAAGTTCTCCTACCATCTCATAGTGTTCCTCGTCAAATGTATAGAATCCCTTCATATTATTGATAGAAACCATGCCCTCGATAGTGTTTGGAAGTTCAACATATACGCCCCACGCGGTAACACCCGAAACAACTCCATCAAATGTTTCTCCAACAAACTGTTCCATATACTCAGCCATTTTAAGCTTGTCTGTATCTCTTTCAGCATCTGCCGCACGCCGCTCCATCGCACTTGTCTGGACAGCAACATCCGGTAATATTGCATCATAATGGTCAGCTCTCTTAGGACTTAAACCTCCGTGAAGATTCTCCTTGATAATTCTGTGAATCTGGAGATCAGGATATCTTCTGATAGGCGATGTGAAATGACAGTAATACTTGGCAGCGAGTCCAAAATGTCCTACACATTCAGTAGTATACTTAGCTTTCTTCATAGAGCGGAGTGTCAGTCTGCTTATAAGATTCTCAGCATCAGAACCCTCTATCTCAGAAAGAAGCTTCTGAATCTCCTTAGGTCTTAAATCATCAGTAAGTCTTAATGTATAACCAAAGTTATTAATAAATGTGGCTAACTTACGCATTTTTTCAGGATCAGGATTCTCATGAGTTCTATATAGAAATGGCATATCCTGCCAGAAATAATCTTCAATAATCTTAGTTGCTACATTTCTGTCATACGGCTTAATATCAGTCGGGTGGCCATTCTCATCAAGTATAATCTTACTTTCAGGGAAATCAAAATCAACCGAACCTCTTGCAAATCTCTTCTTTCTAAGAAGCTCCGCAACCTCTTCCATCATATGAAACATTGGAACAAGCTCTTTATACTTCATAATTTCATTAGTATCATTATCTACAAGAATCTTTTTTACACTTGTATAGCTCATTCTTCTGTCTACATTAATAACAGTTTCACATATTCTATGTCCAACAATATTTCCCTTTTCATCAATATCCATAAGGCAGCTGAGTGCCAATCTGTCTTCTCCCTGATTAAGTGAACATATCCCATTAGATAACTTATGCGGTATCATTGGAATAACACGGTCTACAAGGTAAACACTCGTACCTCGTTTAAGTGCCTCTTTATCCAGCGCGCTTCCCTCTGTAACATAATGGCTTACATCCGCAATGTGGACACCTAGATGATATACAGGTCCTTCTTTCGAGATAGATACTGCATCATCTAAATCCTTCGCATCCTCACCATCTATAGTAACCATCTGAACATTTCTTAAATCAACTCGTCCAGCCTTATCCTTTTCACTGACAACATCAGGAATATCATTAATTGCCTTCTTAACTGATTCAGGAAACTCCACTGGTAAATCATATGCCTTGATAATAGACATTATGTCCACACCCGGGTCATCTATATGTCCAAGTACTTCTGTGACCTTCCCCTGTGGATTCTTACTCTGGCTGCCGTAATCACTTATAGAAGCAACTACCTTAGAACCTTCAACCGCTCCATTCATGAATTCCTGCGGTATAAATATATCACAGTTAATCTTTGCATTATCAGGAATAACAAAACCATACGTTCTGTTCTTCTGGAATGTTCCGACAACTTCCTTAATCTCATGCTCAACAATAGCAACAATCTTACCTTCAGCCCTCTTACCGCCATTCTTCTCTGTAGTTATCACAACCTTGACTTTATCATGATAGAAAGCATTCATCGTGTCATTAGCCTTGACAAATATATCATCTTCCCTGTCAGGTATTACTACAAAGCCAAATCCCCTGCTTGTGCTTTCAAATGTTCCGACAAGTGCTACATTTTCAGGCTTCATATACTTACCCTTCTTTGATACACCTATTGTTCCATCTGCAACAAGACTGTCAAGCACTTCCATAAGTTCTGAACGCTTAGCTTTCGGAATATCGAGAAGCATAGCGATTTCTTTAGCTTTCATTGGAACATACAGTTCATTATTAAGAATCATATCAGTAAGCATCTGTCTTCGCTGTTTAAATATATCCTTCTCCATATCCTTTATATCCCTTTCTTACCATTAAAATATCCGAATTTCACCAGATTGCTCGTAAAAGTAAAAAACACTCTTAAGAAATTATCCGTTTCTTAAGAGTGTCCGTAATTTAGAAATTAAAATTAAGTATAACTGCTATAACAATAAAAAGAATTACAAGAATCTTGGTTATCTTAACAAGCTTGCCCTCCATTGAACGACCCTTGTTCTTACCCCAGTATGAATCAGCAGCACCACTAATTGTTCCTGACAATCCGTTCTGCTTACTTTCCTGCATAAGAATTATTATTGCTAAAGCTATACAAATTACCACAAATACTCCCATTAAACCAATTCTTAATACATCTCCGACAGACATATGAAACAATGGAATTATCTTATTCATACTATCCTCATTCCTGCGCATCATGCGCTTTTTATTACATAATTATGCCAATACGGCAACATAGGTCATTCTATCACAAATAAACATTTTGTGCAAGAAAAATCAATAAATTAATTTCAACCATTCAATTAGTTCTTCTTCACAAGAAGAGACTCACCTGTCATCTCAACTGGTTTCTCAAGTCCCATAATTTCTATAAGTGTAGGAGCGATATCACATAATCTTCCACCCTCACGAAGTGTATAATTCTCATCATAATTAACAAGAATAAATGGAACAGGGTTAGTTGTATGTGCTGTATGTGGAGCTCCTGTTTCGTAATCAATCATCTTCTCAGCATTACCGTGGTCTGCACAGATGAAGAGAACTCCGTCAACATCCTTTACTGCATCTACAGCCTTGCCAACAAGCTCATCAACCTTCTCTACAGCCTTGATTGCTGCTGGGATAACACCTGTATGTCCAACCATATCAGGATTAGCGAAGTTGATAATAATAACATCATATTTGTCAGACTTGATAGCCTCAACTAAGTCCATACCTACCTCTGGTGCACTCATCTCTGGCTTTAAGTCATATGTTGCAACATCCTTAGGTGAGTTAACAAGTAATCTGAACTCATCAACATTAGGGTCTTCAACACCGCCATTAAAGAAGAATGTAACATGTGCATATTTCTCTGTCTCAGCAAGTCTTAACTGCTTCTTTCCATGATTAGCAAGGAATTCACCAAATGTGTTCTTAATATTCTCTTTCTTGAATGCAACCTTCTTGTTAGGGATTGATTCATCATAATCCTTAAAGCAAACAAATGTTAATGGAATAAATCCTGTCTTTCTTTCAAATCCTGTAAATTTATCATCGCAGAACGCTCTTGTCATCTCTCTTGCACGGTCTGGACGGAAGTTAAAGAATATAACAGAATCATTAGCCTTAACTAATGAAAGTGGCTGACCGTCTTTACAGATAACTGTTGGCTCGACGAATTCATCTGTCTTACCATTATCATATGACTCCTGAAGTGCCTGGGTAGCTGACTCAGCCTTGATGCCATCACCTGTTACAAGCGAATCATAAGCCTTTTCTACTCTGTCCCAGTTATTATCTCTGTCCATTGCATAATAACGGCCTGATAAAGATGCAACCTTACCAACTCCGATTTCTGCCATCTTATTCTCAAGTGTCTCAACAAATCCCTTAGCTGAAGCTGGAGGTGTATCTCTTCCGTCAAGGAACGCATGAACATATACCTTAGACACTCCCTGCTGCTTTGCCATCTCTAAAAGTCCATATACATGGCTTAAATGACTGTGAACACCACCATCTGATAAAAGTCCGAAAAGGTGAAGATCCGAATCATTCTTCTTGCAGTTCTCCATTGCCTCAAGTAATTCTTCATTCTTAAAGAATGTACCATCTTCAATAGCCTTAGTAATTCTTGTAAGATCCTGGTAAATAATTCTACCAGCACCAATATTCATATGACCAACTTCTGAATTACCCATCTGTCCGTCCGGAAGACCTACAGCAAGTCCTGAAGCATATCCCTTCTGGAATGGGCATTCCTTCATCAGCTTATCCATAACAGGAGTGTTAGCCATAGCAATAGCATTACCCTCTGTTCTATCATTTAAACCATAACCATCAAGTACCATTAAAACTACTGGTTTTTTACTCATAATGTGATTCTCCTTTAAATGTATTCTAATTAATTGCCTATAGCATGATAGCACATTTGTAAAAAAAATCAAAGACCTTGTCTTGAATATTATCATCAAAACAAGGTCTTTTCATGCTTATTTACTTATTATAATTAACTATATCCGCAAAATTCGGCTTGAGACTTGCACCTCCTACCAGTCCACCATCAATATCAGGCTGGGCAAAAAGCTCTGCTGCATTAGAAGCATTAACACTTCCTCCATAAAGAATCCTTATCTGATCCGCTGTTTCTTTATCATATAACTCTTCGAATACAGTTCTTATAAATCCACATACTTCCTGTGCCTGCGCTGTAGTTGCAACCTTTCCTGTTCCAATAGCCCAGATTGGCTCATAAGCAACTATTGTATGAAGCACCTGCTCTTTAGTAACACCAACATATGCTTCTACTATCTGTTCTTTAATGAAATCAAGTGTAATCCCTTTTTCTCTCTGTTCAAGTGTCTCTCCACAACAAAGAATTGGGATAATTCCATGTTCAAGTACCTTATGCATCTTGAGATTAAGCACTGTATTACTTTCATTAAAGTACATTCTTCTTTCTGAATGTCCTATGATAACATGGCTTACCCCGGCATCAACAAGCATCTCAGGCGATAACTCACCGGTAAATGCTCCTTTCTCCTGATAATATACATTCTCTGCACCAATATGTATATTAGATCCCTTCACTGCCTCCACTACAGGTACAATGTCAATAGATGGTACACAGAACACAACATCAACATCCGGATTATTAACATTCGGTCTCAATTCAGTAACGAGCTTAACTGCCTGGCTTGGTGTCATATTCATCTTCCAATTGCCTGCTATTACTTTTCTTCTCATTCTACGCCTCCCCACAGGAAATTATCCATAATAACATATATATGGACAATCCTATTAAATTATTCCGATATAACTATCCTAGTAAAACAAATAATAGCATACTTTGGTACATATTTCAAGTATAGTTTGTGAAATAAATAACAAAAATCCGGACCTTACTTAACAAAAAATAAGATCCGGATTAAAATATTATTATATAACTATGTCAGTAAAATCAATTACTTATCGTTAGCTGCAACTACACCTGGAAGTTCTTTACCTTCAAGGAATTCAAGAGATGCTCCACCACCTGTTGAGATGTGTGTCATCTTATCTCCGAATCCTAAGTTGTTAACAGCTGCTGCTGAATCACCACCACCAATGATTGTTGTAGCATCTTTAAGCTGTGCAAGTTCTTCTGCAACAGCGATTGTACCCTTTGCAAAGTTAGGCATCTCGAAACATCCCATAGGTCCGTTCCATACAACTGTCTTAGCACCCTTTATAGCATCTGCGAAAAGCTCTGCTGTCTTAGGTCCTACATCAAGACCTTCCATGTCAGCTGGGATCTCGCCACGACCTACTACCTTGAAGTTTGCATCGTTAGAGAAATCATCAGCTACTACTGTATCAACAGGGATCAAAAGCTTAACACCTTTCTCCTCTGCCTTCTTCTCCATCTTCAATGCATACTCTTCATAGTCTTCCTCAAGAAGAGATTTACCAACTTCCTCACCGTGAGCAGCCATGAATGTATAGGCCATACCACCACCGATGATCAGTGTGTCAACCTTATCTAACAGGTTCTCAATAACAGAAATCTTAGAAGAAACCTTAGCACCACCAAGGATTGCTACGAATGGTCTCTCCGGATTGTTAACTGCATTTCCAAGGAAATCAATCTCTTTCTGCATCAGGTAACCTACTACGCAGTCACCCTTAACGAACTCTGTAACACCTACGTTAGAGCAGTGTGCTCTATGAGCTGTACCGAATGCATCGTTAACAAATACATCAGCAAGAGAAGCAAGTTCCTTAGAGAAAGCCTCTCCGTTCTTGGTCTCTTCTGCACGATAACGAGTATTCTCAAGAAGAATAACATCACCATCGTTCATAGCAGCTACTGCAGCCTTTGCGTTGTCACCAACGACGTTAGCATCTGCTGCAAATTTAACTTCCTGTCCAAGAAGCTCTGTCAATCTCTTAGCAACCGGTGCCAAAGAAAGCTCTGGCTTTGGCTCTCCCTTCGGCTTACCAAGGTGGGAGCAAAGGATTACCTTTCCGCCATCTGCAATCAGTTTTTTGATGGTAGGAAGTGCTGCAACAAGACGGTTCTCATCTGTGATATTTAAGTCAGCATCCAATGGTACGTTAAAATCGCAGCGAACTAATACTTTTTTGCCTTTTACATTGATATCATCAACGGATTTTTTATTTAACATATTAACCTCATTTCTGTGCACAGACCATTTCATAACAGACGATGATTCGTGCACGCAACTATCATCTGTTTTCTAAAAGAAAAAAACGGATCCGGTCCCAAAAGACCGGACCCGTATATGGATCATATCCGTACATTGTCCGTTATAGACAATGTAATCACAATTCTTACTACTTTGAGTAATTATGCTAACTCTGAGAAGTATTTGATTGTTCTTACCATCTGAGATGTGTAAGAGTTCTCATTGTCATACCAAGATACAACCTGTACCTCGTATAAATCATCAGCAACTTTGCTAACCATTGTCTGAGTAGCATCGAATAAAGAACCGAATCTCATACCAACGATATCAGAAGATACGATCTCGTCCTCATTGTATCCGAAGGACTCATTAGCTGCTGCCTTCATAGCTGCGTTGATGTCTTCCTTAGTAACGCCAGCCTTCTTAACAACTGCTGTAAGAATTGTAGTAGATCCTGTAGGGGTTGGTACACGCTGTGCAGATCCGATTAACTTTCCGTTCAGCTCTGGGATTACAAGACCGATAGCCTTTGCAGCACCTGTGCTGTTTGGAACGATATTAACTGCAGCTGCACGGGATCTTCTTAAATCACCCTTACGCTGTGGTCCATCAAGAGTCATCTGATCACCAGTGTAAGCATGGATTGTTACCATGATACCAGACTGGATTGGAGCAAACTTGTTAAGAGCATCTGCCATTGGAGCTAAGCAGTTTGTTGTACAAGAAGCTGCAGAAATGATTGTGTCAGAAGCCTTTAATGTCTCGTGGTTTGTATTGTAAACGATTGTAGGAAGGTCGTTTCCTGCTGGTGCAGAGATAACTACCTTACGAGCTCCGGCATTGATATGAGCCTGAGCCTTCTCCTTGCTTGTATAGAATCCAGAGCACTCTAATACAACGTCAACCTTTAACTCACCCCATGGGCAATTGTTTGCATCTGGGAAAGCGTAGATCTTGATTTCCTTACCACATACTGTGATAGAATCATCGCTTGCAGAAACTTCATCTGCATGCTCGTACTTACCCTGTGAGCTATCATACTTTAATAAGTGTGCTAACATCTTTGGGCTTGTTAAGTCGTTGATTGCTACTACTTCGTATCCTTCTGCTCCGAACATCTGTCTGAAAGCAAGACGACCGATACGGCCGAATCCGTTGATTGCTACTCTTACTGCCATTCTTAATTCCTCCTAGAATTGTAAATAAATAGTCTCATGGGACTTGCGTCCCAAGCTTCCTTTATTTTACCCAATTATTTCCGAAAGTTCAAGTCTTTTCTCCGTCTTTGTTAATTTTTTCACTAAAGGTATCTATTTCCCCTGAAATATAGTATAATCTTACGAAAAGACTTTTTCCAAAACCAACCACACAGAAAAAAGGAGGCTCTTATGCTTTGGGATACACATATGCACACGCATCACAGCGGAGACAGTGACGCATTGATGCCTGACATGATCCAGGCCGCTGTACGGCAGAACCTGGATGGCATCTGTTTTACCGATCATTTTGATTATGATTACCCGGATGATCCCAATCTGTTTCTTCTGGATTTTGATTCCTATATAAAAGAAGTCCGCAGTTTTCAGGACACCTGCCGTGACCGTCTTTCCATTCGTCTCGGAATCGAAGTCGGTCTGCAGCCCCACATCACGGAAATCAACCGCAAAGCGGTGACCGGACATCCGTTTGATTTTGTCATCGGTTCCTCCCACGTTGTTCACGGAATCGATCCCTATTACCCGAAATACTATGAAGGACGCTCCGAAAAAACTGCTTACCGCGAGTACTTCGAATCCATTCTGGAAAACCTGAACACCTATTCCGACTTCGATGTATACGGTCATCTCGATTATGTTGTCCGCTACGGTCCGGACCGCAACCGTTTCTATACATATGAGGCCTATGCCGATATCATTGATGAGATTCTGCGTAAACTCATTTCCATGGGAAAAGGGATCGAAGTCAACACGGCAGGATTCAAATACGGGCTGGGACATCCAAACCCGACCGAAGCTGTTCTTTTACGCTATCACGAACTCGGGGGAGAGATTCTGACACTCGGAGCCGATGCCCATGCGCCGGAGCACGTTGCATATGCGTTTGACCGTCTTCCTCAGATTCTGCGGCATGCAGGCTTCCGGTACTTTACGGTCTTTACCGGCAGAAAGCCGGACTTCCTTCCGCTTCCGGAATAGCGAAAATAAAGGATTAATTCCAAAAATTTCAAAATAGGTATTGCAAAATCCGAATAACACGGTATAATGTAAGTATTGAATGGTGTTATTTAAATATAGCATGCACGTACGCAAATGAGTATGTAGTTCAATTTTATTAAACAATTATCTAATTAACTACTCAGTTACTCAATTTCCTTTAAGTAACTAAGAAGGAGCAGGTTTCCTCGCCTGCTCCTTTCTTTGTTTTTGGGCTTCTGTCCTGATTCTTATATACCTGCTGTCTTTTCGCGGTTGCTCCCCGACCTCTTTTTTATAAAGGTAAGAACAGCAAGCAGGAGCATGAGGCTGATGCCAAGTGCTACCCACCAGATCTGTACCAGTCCTGCAATGATATAGCCAATGATACATACCACAGCAACAACCGCTGCATACTGCATCTGCGTTGTCACATGGTTGATATGGTTACTCTGCGCGCCGGCCGAAGACATAACCGTTGTATCCGAAATCGGTGAAATATGATCCCCGCAGACGGCACCTGCCAGCACTGCGGAAACCGCAATGATCATCATTTCCAGATGATCTGCCCCCGGAAACATGGCGATTGCAATCGGAACAAGAATCGCAAATGTTCCCCAGCTTGTTCCGGTAGAAAACGCAAGGAACACTGCAACAACAAACAAAACAGCCGGAAGGAACAGGCTTGCAGAAGCACTCGTTCCAACGATGGATTCCACAAATGTACCAATCTGCAGAGCATCTCCCATTCCCTTTAAGGTCCAGGCAAATATCAGTATTCCGATCGCCGGGATCATCAGCTTAAAGCCTTCCACAAAACTCTCCATGAATCCTTTAAACGTAACCACCTTTCGCGGAAGATACAAAAACAGCATGACAAAGACCGTGACCATGGTTGCAAAAATCAGGCTGGTCTCCGCATCACATCCTGCAAATGCACTGACCACATCGGTCGCACCGCCCAGAAATCCGGTATAGATCATGGCACCAATTGCAGAACCGATCAGAACAATCACCGGAAGAAGCAGATCAATCACTTTTCCGTTGGAAGAAATATCTTCTTCCTTAACCTTTTCAAACTCTTCCCCGCCGCTGGTAAACAGATCTCCTTTTGCAGCATTCTCCTCATGTTTTTTCATGAGTCCGAAATCAAAACCTGCAATAATCACAAAAAATACCATGACAATCGTCAGAATCGCATAGAGATTGTACGGAATTGTTCGCAGAAACAGCTGAAATCCCGTAATCCCGGCATCTTTCGGAACATACGAATTGACGGCTGCCGCCCAGCTGGAAATCGGCGCAATGATGCAGACCGGCGCAGCGGTCGCATCAATGATATATGCCAGTTTTGCGCGGGATACTTTGTAGCGGTCAGTTACCGGACGCATCACAGATCCGACGGTCAGACAATTGAAATAATCATCCACAAAAATCAGCATTCCAAGTCCTGTGGTTGCCAGCATTGCGCTCTTTTTTGACCTGATCTTGCTGCCGGCCCATCTTCCATAAGCAGCTGAGCCTCCTGATTTTGACATCAATACAATAATCATTCCAAGCAGCACATCAAAAATCAGAATATTCAGATTCATGCTGTCTTTCATAATCGAAAACAGGGCATTGAATGCATTCCACGGATGAAATCCGGTATATAACAGTGCTCCGACCGCCACTCCAATAAACAGGGAACTGTATACTTCCTTGGTGACAAGTGCCAGTATGATTGCCAGAAGAGGCGGCACCAGTGACCACCATGTTCCGATAAAAATAGATGTATCCATTTTCCAGATTGTTCCTCTCTTATGCCTTTATTTTGTATCACTATTTTAACTTAAACTGCTGCACCAGATCATTCAGAGAAGCAGACTCTGCAGAAAGCTCCTGACTGGTTGCGGAAGATTCCTCTGCGATTGCCGCGTTGCTCTGTACAACCTCGGAAATCTGGTTTACACCGGACTCTGCCTGCTTGATCTGCTCTGCCTGTGTCTCGGAAAGCTGTGCCAGTTCCTGGGATTTCTTTGCCACTTCATTGATTCCCTCTACAAGAGAAATAATCGTCTGGGAAGTCACATCAACTGCCTGATTGCCGTTTTCGATTTCCTGAATAGAGTTCATAATCAGCTCACGGGTATTGACTGCAGACTGTGCACTCTCATCCGCAAGTTTTCCGATCTGGGATGCAACTACGGCAAAGCCCTTGCCGGCTTCTCCTGCACGTGCAGCCTCAATGGATGCGTTCAGGGCAAGCAGGTTCGTCTGCTCCGCGATCTCCTCGATCTGTCCGATGATTGTCTCAATCTGCTTGGACATATCGCTGATTCTCTTCATTGCTTCGGTAACTGCATTCATTTCCTTCTGTGTCTTATCTGCTTCCTGTGCATATTTTACAGATAATTCGTAAGAAGCCTGTGCACTCTCATGTGTGTGCTCAACCCCTTCTGTGATATTGGCAAAGGATGCCAGAAGTTCTTCCACTGCACCTGCCTGATCGGTAGATCCCTCTGCCAGTGTCTGTGATCCCTCTGCCAGATTGGTAGAACCTGCAGATACCTGGGAAGCAGCCTCCTCAATCCGGTGCATCGTCTCATTCATATCGGTGTTCATGACATGGATTGCATCATTCATTGCCGCAAACTCACCCATATATTTCTCCGGGATTTTGGATACACCGGTATAATCATTGTGAGCCATCAGATCCATACGGTGGTTGACATCCTGAATAACAGCGGCCAGATTCTTTGCCATCTCGCGCGCAACAATTACCATCTCGGAAATTTCATCCTCTGATGTCATCTCCGGGAATTCGCTGGAGAGATCCCCCTTTGCAAATGTATCAAAACGGGCACCCAGCTGATCCAAAGGATCAACAATATTCTGTGCAAGCACTCTGCCGATCCGGCGGGCTGCAAAAATTGCAAGTGCAATAACCGCAATAATTGCAATAAGTGTGATCAATTCTACCATTGTAAGAATTTTCTCTAACTTATCTCCATGCTTGGTATTTGCATCCATCAGTTTCACCATATCCTGATAAATCTCCTCATAGATCGGTGCCACCTGATCCTGTGCCATCTGCTGTGCTTCATGGCGCGCATCAATATCCTGTGTATTCTTTCCTTTTTCCAGTACTGCATCACAGATTTCATAATATTCCGTCAGTTTTTCTGTGATGCTGCTATAGATTTTCTCCTCATCCGAAGATGAAACCGTATTTTTTACCTCTTTGGTGTACTGCTGGCAGGATTCTTTCTTCTTCTCATAATTTTCTACGCAGCTGTTCACAAGGTTTTCATCCTGATATCCGATCGCAGCATGCAGATAACTTCTCGTATCGGCAAACGTAATCATCATCTTGCCGATATCACCCTGTGAAAAACCATAATTTTTCAATGCATAATTATAGCGGTTGCTGACAATAATTCCGGATACGGCTCCACAACACCGGAAATGCTAACAATCAGGGCCACCATCACAATTGCAGAAGAAATTCGTTCTTTTAATCTCTTCTTATTTAACTTTTCAATCAACTTTTGTATCATATAAGTTTCCTCCTCAAACGGGTTCTCATTTGTTTAGATATTTTTTCAGAATTTCTTCCGTCATCTCAAACGGATAGTTCTTTAACTTGGCAGGATTCTGCAACAGTTTCTGCACATCCTCCTCCCACAGTTCCTCCGGGATCTGTGGTTTGCCCAGCAGCTTGTCCAGATAGGCGATAAATTCAGCCCGGTTCTCAAATCCAAGCAGCTCAAGCACCTCTGCCACCCGCTTCTGATTATTGTAAAAACGCAAAAATCCCGGCAGGAAAAATCCGACTGCCTTTCCATGCGGAATGCCAAGCTCATATGTGACCGGATAACTTAATCCGTGCGGAATACTGGTACCGGTATGTGCAATCGCCATACCTGCCACAACCGATGCATGCATGAATGTTTCGTATCCTTCATCCGGAATCTTAATCCCGGAAGAAAGCAGGTATTCCTTTGCACTGCCCCAGATCCGAAGACCTTCCGCTGAATATATCCGGTTATATGCATTTGCATTAGTATTCAGATATGACTCAATCAGATGTGCCAGCGCATCCACACAGGTGCTGACCATATTCTCATAAGAAGAAGTCTTTAAATATCCGGCATCCACAAATGCCAGATCCGCAAACCATTTGTGTGCGATTGACTGCTTGGTATGTAAGTCGTGCCGTGTCAGAATCGCATAAGGCGTCACTTCCGATCCCGTACCGGATGTGGTCGGGACTGCTGCAACCGGATAGCCCTGCATCAGCTCCGGATGATAAAGACGCTCCTCTGCATGATCGATTGCCGATGGGTTCGCTGCCAGAAGCGAAATCGCCTTGGACGCATCCATCGGAGAACCGCCTCCCACAGCCACAAAGAAATCCACCTGTTCTTTTACTGCAATGCCCGCTGCCACAGCCACGGTCTCCACAGAAGGATTCTCTTCGATCTCATCAAAAATCACATAGGTCTGCCCGTTTGCCTGCAATGCCTGTTCAACTGCTGCAAGCGAACCATTGATGCGGCTGGAATGTTTTCCCGTCACAATCATGGCTCTGCTTCCTAATGCTTTTAACTCTGCACCGTTTTCCGAAACACAACCGCTGCCAAAAAATACCTTCGTCGGCATATACAATCTCATGTTTCTTCTCCTTTATGCGTTGCACATCTCTGTAACAACTTCATTGATCACCTTTCCGTCTGCCTTTCCTTTCAGCTCCGGCATAATCGTCTTCATGATCTGTCCCTTGTTCTTCGTTGCAATCACATCTGCAAACTTTTCCTTAACAATCGCAGTCACTTCCTCTTTCGAAAGCATCTTCGGTGCATATTCTTTCATAATGTCATAACGTTTTCTGTACTCCTCCAGCAAATCGGTACGGTCTGCCGGGCAGGAATCGATCTGTTCCTGAACGGTCTTTAATTCCTTCATGATTGTGGCATTGACCATATCCTCCGGAATGTCATCTCTGCATCCGGCATCAATGGCATTTTTCTTCACTGCCGAAACCAGAGACGAAATTGCATCCTTCCGTTCCTTGTCGCGCGCTTTCATCGCTGCCATCATATCTTTGCGTAGCTGTTCCATCTGCATAATTTCCTAACCTCCATGTCTATAAAATTCAGATAACTACATTATACTACGCTTCGGGCTGATAGCAAAGAATAACCTTACATTTTTTAATTATATTTATGAATTTTTTTCTGAAACTCCCGAATATCCTTTGCAATTTCACCACTGAGCAGGAGCATACAGATCAGATTCGGGATTGCCATCAGCGCATTGGCAATATCCGAGAAACTCCATACCAGATTCAGTGTCTGTGTACATCCGAAATACACAACAAAGGAAAAAACAAGGCGGTATACCATATTAAACCGGTGCGTTCCCAGCAGATATTCAAATGCTTTTTCCCCGTGATACTCCCAGCCGAGTATTGTAGAAAACGCAAACAATGTAATCCCGATTGTCACAAGCCAGCCCCCGGCCGATCCCAGAACCGTCTCAAATGCCGCAATTGTAACATCCGAACCGGTCAGCATATTCCCGGCAGCATCGGTCATGCCAAGGACACCGGAAGAGGCAATCGCAAGTCCTGTAATCGTACAGACAACAATCGTATCCCAGAAGGTTCCCGTCATATTGATATATCCCTGACGCACCGGGTTATCCGTCGTTGCAGCCGCTGCCGTAATTGCCGCAGATCCCATACCGGCTTCGTTGGAAAATACACCTCTTGCCACACCATAACGCATTGCATTCATCATGGAAGCGACAATCGTTCCGCACAGACCGCCGCCTACCGCTTTTACCGAAAATGCCATCTGAAAAATCATCAAAATGCCTGCCGGCAGATTCGAAATATTTCCGATAATGACAATAACGCCACAGATCACATAAAAAATCGCCATCAGCGGAACGACCACCGAAGAAACCTTTGAAATGGATTTGATACCGCCGACAATGATCAGCAGGGCAAGCACCGTAATCACAATTCCGGTCAGATGGGGCGGCACATGAAATGTCGTATGTAATGCACCGGAAATCGAATTTCCCTGTGTCATATTGCCGATTCCAAACGAAGCAATCACAGCAAAGAGTGCAAATAACCACGCAAGAACCGCTCCAAATCTTTTATTCTTCAGTGCCTTTTTCATCGTGTACATCGGGCCGCCGCTCATCTCCCCTTTGGCATTGATCTCACGGTATTTGATCGCCAGCATACATTCACTGAACTTCGACGTCAGACCAAATGCAGCAGAGATCCACATCCAGACCAAAGCTCCCGGGCCACCGGAAACCATCGCCGTCGCACCCCCCACAATGTTGCCCGTTCCGATTGTGGCGGCAAGTGCTGTGGTCAGTGCCGAAAACGGAGACACATCGCCCTCGCCACGGCTTTTCGTCCGCGCCTCTTTGCTTAACGTACTTTTGAGTGCATAACCGAGATTTCTCCATGTCAGAAACCGTGTGCGGATCGTAAGGAAAATTCCGGTCCCCACAAGCAGAATCAGCATGACCGGTCCCCAGACAAAATCGTCAATTGCTGTAATCACATCATTTAACTTTTCCATAACCTCATCCCTCCTGTTTTCGAATAAAAAAAGGGGCAGTGTCTGAACAACATCGCCCTTTGTTTTTTATATCCTATGAAATTTGTCTTTATATTATACTTCCGAAAGGAATCTGTCAACTGGTTTATGCAGCAACGTCCACTTCGTCATCCTTCTGACGCAGAATCCTTGCCGTTTCCATCCCATTCTTTCCCGGCATCTGGATATCCAAAAAGAGCATATCCGGCTTACAACCACTTGCAATCAGTTCATCACCCGATAAATATGTTTCTATCACTGCATCCGGTAATAATTTCTTTATTTTTTCTTCTAATATCAAGCCTATAGATTTTTCATCATCGCAGATTGCAAATTGCATCCTAACAATAGTATTCTCAAAAATATATTCTCCCCGAAAATGCCACATGCGGTAATTCATAAAAAATACTGTCCCCCGGACAGATCGGACGATACAGAGGATCTGCCACAATGATCCCTGCACTTTTAAGTGCCTCTTCCATCGCTTCCTCTCCAAGCACCATTTTATCTTTTTCACCGAGCAAATCCGCACATTCCTTTAACGGACACAGTACGCGGGCGGCACGACCATATCTTTTTTCAATCCCTGCTGCTAATGATCCCATAGTGACAGGTTCTCCGACCAGCGTAATATCTGCCTCCTGCTGCATGCGGTTCTGCAAATATACAACCGCCGGCTCTGCCTGCCGTGTGGCTGCACGCTCCAGTGCATTTGAAATATCTTCTGCCAGCCAATCGTTTGGTGTTCCGATCACATATGGTATTTTGTACTTCTCCCAGAGTATCTTTGCCACACGGAGTCCTACTGCCGAAACAACCAGATTAACGTCTGCCTCCGCTGATCTTTGCAACGTTTTCAAATCATCGCCCATCGCCCACACAGACATAACCTGCCATCCGTATTTCTGCAGATTCTCTTTTAAGGTTTCTGCATTTTTCTGTGGTCCGAAATCAAGTGGTGTCACACCTAACAGATTTACCGTGCGCGAAGAGGGATCTCTATTCTCCTGCCTGTCCGGTTCTCTGACAAACCGCTTTGCGATTTCTTCGAGTGCAATGCCCGCTCCATACACATAATCATTCATCCCGTTCGTCGGCACGGAAAATGCCGGAATTCCGGTTTCTGTCTCAATCACACGCGCAATTGCAGGAAAATCCGTACCATTCATAAATGGAATAGGCGAACCTGCCAGCGCGATAAATTTGGGATGCAGTTCACGGGCTGCATACTCGATATCATCAATAAATTTTCTGTCATTTCCCATGATCGCGTCAATTTCTGTAAGTCCCGAGATAAAAATAAGACTGTCCTGATCGTACCAGCGGATTTCATCATGCGTATTGTAAGTAGAGTTGCATCCGGAAGGATCATGCATAACTGTCATTCCGCCAAGTTCATACAGTGCAGAACAGACCCCTGACACATCGGCCGTATAAACCGGTATCATTCGATAAGATTGTCTCATAGACAGCACTCACACCCCCATCCTTTTTGTACAACAAGTTTTTCTGTATCCTTTTCATTGAGATATGCATCCATCATCAGCTCTGCGGTTCTTCGAATACCGTCAAATCCATACAGACCTTCTCCCTGTACCAGATTGACAAAGTGACGGCTTCGGCCAAAATAGGCCGCTTTCTGTCCGATTGCCAGCACTTCCCCGCTTGCACCTCTTGGCAGTACACGCATCTTCACCTGAATCGTTGCGATCAGCTCAAGTTCCGGTGCATGCTCCTGCAGCCAGAAAAAATCTGCTTTTTCTTCCGGACTGATACTGTCCAGATAAACAGCTTTCACACAAAAGCCATGTGTCAGAAGCAGTTTTGCCAGTCCAAGTGGTCTTGGATGATACAGATAATCCAGAGTGACCGGCATATCCCCGATCAGATTTTTTGCTTTTGCCAGAGCCTCCTCACAGGACTCCTGCTCGCGGGCCAGCTCATCTTCTGTCAGTTCCGGCAGTCCGAGTGCATCGGTCAGCTGCTTTAACTGCTTTCTGATCTCATCATAGTCAAAACTACCGGGCAGATACAGAGATTTTCGTCCCAGGCGGCCTGCCTGTGCCTCCATCCCGTATTTTCCAGCCGGATAGCAGTCGATAAACAGGCATCCCCTGCTCATATCCAACAGTTCCTGCCAGGTTTTACATCCGGGCAGTTCCAGCACCTTATAATCATATCGTTTTAACAGACGCTTAATATCACTGTTCTCATCCAGAACAAAATCACTGCCAAAGACAGATACTGTTTTAGCGTCCGGCTCACAGCCCAAAAGAGGATCATACATTGCTTTCCGCAGCTTCTGGTCCGGTGTCAGTCCATGTTTTTGCATAATCGGGTCCATATAACAGCGGATAAAGCAGATGTCAGGAAAACGATGCTCCAGTTCCCTGTAAATATAGTTCAGATTACTTCCCACAAAATGATGCAGACAAACGGTAAAAAGCAGAACCGCCTCAGGATGGTCCTTCCGTTTATTCAACACATCCGTCACACCCTCGATGGTAATATCCTCCAGATTGCCGCTTAGCAGATTCTGCTCCTCCACAAGAACAAAAGAAAAACGGTCTGCTGCATTCATTTCTGCCGCAGTCAGTACAACACCACGCATACAGTTATCCGCACAGACATAGATCTGGATAGATTCCGGAACCTGCATTCCCGTATGCACAATATTCCAGTTGCCATGCACCGGCGAATTATACTCCAGTGCCGAAACAAATGGTGTTGGAAATGAGGCATCTTTTATTTTTACCACAGCATCTTTCGAATCAACGGTTTCCCCCACACGACGTAACATTACGCTTCCTCCTGTATATATCCGGACCTTACCTTATCGCTTTTCGCTTCCAGAATGCCACCGCATATGCGATACATCTGCATGGCAAGCGCACGGTATTCGTCTGCCATTTCACCTGTTGGATAACACTCCATCAATGTTTTTTTCTGCTCCTCTGCCAGTGCCACCTGCCCGCTGTGTGATAGTGTACCAATAACAGCTGTGTGAAAATCGTCTGCCAGTTCTGCCACTTTTTCCTCTTCCCGCGGGACATCCCTGCGATTTAAAATGAGTCCGCCAAGCCCGGCATATCCACGGTTTTTAAAATTTTCCACTGCCATGGCAATATTTGCAGCTGCATGAATTGCCATGTTTTCCCCGGAGGTAATAATAAATATTTTGTCCGCATAACCGCCCCGCATCGGCATGGAAAATCCACCGCATACCACATCTCCGAGTACATCATATAAAACCACATCCGGTTTGTATACATCATATGCGCCAAGCTCTTTTAACTTTTCCAGTGCCGTGATGATACCACGGCCGGCACAGCCAAGTCCCGGTGTAGGTCCACCGGCCTCCACACAGATAACACCGTTATACCCAATGCGTATCATATCCTCCAGCTGCAACGCCTGCTTTTTCTCATTATATAAGTCGAGCACGGCCGGCACAGCCTCTCCATGACGGAGCAATATGGTAGAATCTGCTTTCGGATCGCATCCGATCTGCATCACCTTAAGCCCCATTTCTGCCAATGCAGCCGCTACATTTGAAACGGTAGTGGATTTTCCGATTCCGCCTTTTCCATATACTGCTATCCTGATCAATCCTGTGTTCCCCCTTCTGCCGGAGTAATGACATTCGAATATGCAGTCTTTGCGAATACGCCTTTTAAATGTCCGATTTTTCCGGAAAGTGCACTGATCGTGTCCTGTGGTGCATCAATGACAATGCTTATGATGCTGATTTCTTTTGCGCGGTATGGTATGCCCATTCTGCCTACAATGTACTGACGTGCTTCATGAAGAAGGATATTTAATTCTTCAATGGCATCCTCCTGTTCTACAATAATTGAAATAACTGCCACTCTGGTTTCCATGTCCTGACTCCTCCTGTTAACAGATTCTTGGTAAAAGCTCTCCCCCCGGCTGTGGAAGCAGTGCCTGTGTGCCGATTTCCGTCTCCATTATAACTCTTCCCGGTTCCTCTGCGATCACTTCACCAATAATAGCTGCATCTGCGGAATATGGACATTTTTTCAATGTTTCTACAATGCCCTCTGCCTCTTCCTTTGGTGCCATGATGACAAGTCTTCCTTCGCATGCCAGATATAAAGGCTCAAGTCCAAGCATCCCGCAGACTCCTTTTACTTCCGGCCGTACCGGAACAGCCTCTGCATTTAAACGGATGCCTACGCTGCTCTGACCTGCGATCTCATACAGGACTGTTCCGACGCCGCCTCTGGTCGCATCACGTATCACATGCAGGTTGTGTGTGGTATCCATGACTGCCTTTACGGTCTTCCACAAAGGTGCACAGTCACTGGTCACATCCGCATCGATGCCAAAATCTTCCCGCTCTAACAGGATCGTACATCCGTGCCGTCCGATATCACCGGTTACGATGATTGCATCTCCGGGCTTTGCCAGTTCTCCGCCGACGGTCACTCCTTCTTCGATCTCCCCCATTCCGGTCGTGGTGATAAAAATTCCATCCACCTGTCCTTTTCCGGCAACCTTTGTATCTCCCGATACAATATGTACCCCGGCCTCTTTTGCTGTTTTTTCCATGGCAGCTGCGATTTCTTCGAGTTTGTCCATTGGAAATCCCTCTTCAATTACAAAAGCGCAGGTAAGATAAAGCGGTTTTGCACCCATACAGGCAAGATCATTTACCGTTCCGCAGATAGACAGTTTGCCGATATTTCCCCCCGGAAAAAATGCCGGAGATACAATAAACCCATCTGTAGATACTGCCATTCTTCCTGCCGGCGGAACTAATACCGCTGCATCATCTGCCGTCAGATCATTGTTTACAAAATGCGCCTTAAACACCTGATCAATCAATTCGGATGTCTGCTTTCCACCGGCACCATGTGCCATCGTTACTGTTTTATTTTCCATGATGTTTTTTCCTTCTTTCTTATGAATACTGATAATATGCAGAGCAGGCTCCCTCACCGGACACCATGCAGGCGCCGATCGGATGCTGCGGTGTACAGCCTTTTCCGAATACTTTACAATCGGATGGTTTGCATTTTCCCTGAAGTACATCGCCACAGCGGCAGGCCGGATTTGGTTTTCCTTCAATTTTCGGCATCTGATATTTGAGACGTGCATCGAACTCCTGCCACTCCTGTCTTAATTTCATGCCGGATTTCGGAATAACACCCAGCCCTCTCCATTCGCAGTCACAAGCTTCCATCATCTCATCTACAAGCAGCTGTGCCTCCCTGCTTCCATCCTGTGTCACCACTCGCGGATAGCAGTTTACAAAAAATGGCTTTCCTTCCTGGAATTTTACCAGCGCAACCGCCAGTGCTGTCATCAGTTCTTTTGCCGTAAATCCTGCCACAACACCGCTGACCCCTTCTTCGGTCAGAGCTTCGCAAAGACGTGTTCCCGTAATGGCATTGACATGTCCCGGATATAAAAATACATCTGCACTGTCCTTTAATGCCTCATACGCCTGAGGCATGGTTTTGTTTGCCACCAATATAGAGTAATTATCCAGTCCATCTTCTCTTGCCGCCTTTACGGAAAGACATCCTGCCGGTGTCGTTGTCTCAAATCCGACCGACAGAAATGTCACCTGCTCATCCGGATGTTCTCCGGCATATTTTTCGGCATCTGCCGGAGAATACACAACATGGATTTTCGCTCCCTGTTCTCTGGCTCCCGCAAGGCTCATATTGGTTCCCGGCACTCGCACCAGATCACCAAATGTACAGATTGTAACTCCTTTTTCCAATGCCAGATAAATAGCTTCATCTATAAAACTAACCGGTGTTACACATACCGGACATCCCGGTCCGGAAATCAATTCTACCTGTTTTGGCAGCAGTTTACGGATTCCCAGCCGGAAAATCTCATGTGTGTGCGTACCGCACACTTCCATGATCCGCACATCCGGGCCATCATAATTTTCAATGATCTCTCTGGCTGTTTTCATTATAAAAATTCCTCCATGAGCTGCTCGGTTTCACTGTCGTCCTCATCGGTGATTTTTGCAATTGCTACACCTGCATGCACCATAACATAATCTCCCGGCTCCAGATCTTCCAGAAGCTTGGAAGAAACCTCTCTTTTGGCACCACCTGCATCAATGACCGCCGTGCCATTACTGATTTTTACTACCTTAGCTGATAAACCTACACACATCTTTTTATCCTCCTATTTCTGTAATTGATACATCCCATATGCTGCCTGTCCGATTGCAATTCCTCCGTCATTCGGCGGAATCATACGGTGCCGCAGCACTTCGAATCCTTCCTGTAACAGTCGTTCTTCTGTCAGACGCAGCAGTAACCGGTTTTGGAATACGCCACCGCTTAAGGCAACTTTATCCCTGCCACTGCTTTCTTTTGCTTTGATACAGGCAGCTGTAATCATTTCTGCCAGTACCTGATGAAACCGATATGCCAGCATCCCGGTGTCTTCGCCCCGCATTTTTGCTTCTGTAATCTGCTGCACCAACATCTGTGTATTTAAAACGAAACGCTCTTTTGTTTCATGCAGCAGTATATCCTTATTTTCCTTTTGCTCCTGTGAGATATTTGAGAGGTTCTGCTGCTCGTATGCCTCTGCTGCAAACTGCAATGCCGTCGATGCTTCCCCTTCAAATCCTGACCTGCGCCTGATCCCGAGTATCGCACTGACGGCATCAAAAAGCCGTCCTGCACTGGTTGAAGCCACCGCATTAATCTTCCGGTCTGCCATGGTGAACTGTACCCTGCTTTCCTGTTCGCTGCAAAGACCCAGTGTTTCCATGATCTCCCATGCCCTTTTGCGATCTTTCGTATATCCGTAAATCATAGAGACCGCAATACGCCAGCCCTCTTTTGCAGAAGCATCGCCCCCCATCTGTAAAAACGGGGTAATACTTCCGAATCTTGTAAAATTCCCATAATCCGCCAGCAGGATCTCTCCGCCCCAGATCGTGCCATCCGTTCCATATCCGGTTCCGTCAAAAGCGACTCCGATGACCGGATCATGACAGTCATTTTCTGTCATACACGATAATATGTGTGCATAATGATGCTGCACTCTTATCACCGGATATCCAAGTTCTTCCGCTACAACCGTAGAATTGTATTTTGGGTGCAGATCACAGACCACAGCCTGTGGCTTTACTTCCAGCAATGTCTGAAACCGGTGTATTGTCTCCTGCAATGCCTTTACCGTTCTTAAGTCCTCCAGATCTCCCACATATGGTGACGGATAAAACCTGTTGTCCACACCTATGCAAAAGGTATTTTTCAATTCCCCGCCAACCGCGAGCACCTGTCCTTTCCAGTCTGCTTTTGTCATAAACGGCAGCGGTGCATAGCCTCTGGAACGCCGGATCATGTACGGTTCATTTCTGTAAAAATCCATCACCGTATCATCTGCCCGTATCCTGATTTTGCGGTTATGTGACAGCATCGCATCACACAAATGGGATAATTCGGCAACAGCTTCCTCATCCTCACGACAGATCGGTGCACCGGAAGTATTTCCACTGGTCATCACCAGAAGATCCGGCATCTCGATACCATCATCATACTGAAAAATCAATAACTGCACCGGTGCATACGGAAGCATCACACCAACTTTTGGATTGTTCGGTGCCACCGAGGATGCCAGCCCGCCATCGCTTCGTCTGTCCAGTAACAGAATCGGTTTCTGATGTCCGGTAAGAATCGCCTCCTGCTCCGGCGTCACCACACATTCCCGTTTTACAACCGATTCATCTTTTGCCATAACTGCAAAGGGCTTGGCCGGGCGGTTTTTTAATGTTCTAAGACGGCAGACCACTTCTTCATTTGTAGCATCACAGCACAGATGAAACCCTCCGATTCCCTTGATTGCTACAATTTTGCCTTCACGAATAAGCCGGCGTGTATATGTAATTGCGGCACGTCCCCGCTCGGGTCTGCCGATCAGATACACCTGTGGTCCACATTGGTTGCAGCACACCGGCTGCGCGTCATACCGCCTGGTTTTCTCATCCGTGTATTCTTTTGCACAGTCCGGGCACATCGGAAACTCTTTCATACTTGTGCGTTCCCTGTCATACGGCAGAGCATCCAGAATCGTAAGCCTTGGTCCACAGCAGGTGCAGTTGATAAACGGATGCAGATACCGTCTGTCTTTCGGGTCAAACATTTCTGCCTTGCACTCATCGCAGATTGCAATATCCGGGGAAATAAAGATTTCCCCTTTTGTTTTTTCACTTTCGATAATGTCAAAATGTTCAAACTGTTCTGTTGTATCTGCGGTGATATTCTCTGTATTTATCTTCAAAACAGCCGCACGCTTCGGTGGATGTTCTTTCAGACTGTTTAAAAATCCTTCAATCTGTTCTTTTGTCCCCTGTGCATAAATTTCCACATAGGGTCCTTTATTGCAAACAGTTCCGTAAATTCCATGGTTTGTCGCATGGCGGCTTACCGTTGGCCGGAAACCAACACCCTGAACGATACCGTATACCCGGATGCGCCAGGTCATCTCATTCTTATACACACTTTTCTCCAATCGTACACTCCCTTATTGCGGGTCACATCTTACAAGACAACCGGCAACTGTTATCTCATCTCTGCAAGATGCCCCGACACCGCAAAATGTATCGTATCCACAAAGATTCCGTCAAATTCCGGTGTCATACGCTTCATACATGGATCAGCGTAAATCACATCATATTCCATGTTTTCCACCAGCCTTATATAATCTTCTTCATCCCGCAGATGCAGATCTGTGTCACTGCAAAGCTCTGGCTTTATCATAAACCAGCTTGCAACTGTCACCTGTGCATCCTTTGCTTTTTTTTGTATTTCTTCCCGGATTGCAGATCCGATCACCTGCTGCTGTACAATAAGTACCTTTTTCCCATGATAATCCATATCGTAAACCAGTTCATCCACCAGCGGATAGCCTGTCTCGTACGGTGTTCCATATGTTCGTTCCAGATATTTCGCTGCCTCTAAAGCAGCCGGCGATACCACGATATTTTTTTCCACATTGGAAACCGATTTTACATCATCAAGTCCATTTCCCATTCCAAAGCAGACAGCAGTTTTTCCTTCTGCCGCAAAATGCTCCCGGATACGGTCTGCTGCACGCAGATCACTGATATCCTGTGGTGTCATGCCAAGTATCCCGATTCTGCCCAAAATCACGTCTTCTTTTTCACCTGCAAATACCAAAAACAGTTCCTTCCAGGCTTTTTCTTCCCCCTTGTCATACAATTCCATTCCATCCGTATCCACAGTCAGAATCGGCAGATCCACTTTTTTCTCCGTCATACGCTTTAAGGCATGGTAATCCGTTCCGATAACGGCCGGAACCGGCGTCCCGATAATCGCTGCAAACTTTGCATCCAGTTTTGTCACGGCATCTGCAAGCTTTGCCACCAGCCTGTCATCACGGCCGAGAATTGCATCCATATCGCGAAGCCCTGCACTAAACAGTGCGCTTTTGCTCTCAAACCACCGCGGCTCATCAAATCCACAGATATTTCCGGTACAACCACCGGCATCGCAAATGACGATAATACCGCCAAATTCATATAATACAGACACCGCACCTGACTGATCCGGTGTAAATGGTGTCAGATATTTTCTCAGTCCTCTCATTGTGTTATACCTCCGCCAATGCTTCAAACAGTCTGCGCACACCGGCATAACCGTATGGCTGCCGTTCTTCATTCCAGAGCACATTGGAACATTCTTTATGATAATAGCCGGCATCTTTTCCTATGGTCATATTGACGCCGGACTGACTTTTGTCATAATACAGCATGGTCGGTTCCAGATTGGAAAAAACTTTCGTATCCGGACTGATTTTTGCCAGTTGTTTTACATAGACAAAGTTTTCACCGGATAATGTTCCATAAATCTCCGACACACGAAATCCATAGTGTACCAATGCAAGTGCCAGTTCGAACGGATCTCCGTTCATCCATTCTCCTACGGCAAATACTGCATCCGGATGTATTTCCCGGAATTTTTCTACCGCCTCCTCTGCTGCCTTACGCGGTATTTCATCCTCAAATTCCACACCCAGTGCAGCGGCAAGAGCACGATACTGACTGGCAATTTTATCGATCTGATATAATCTGCGCAGCTCGATATATGGAATTTTCAGCCGGTCATGAAAATCCTCTGCCGCAAAGCGCGCTTCCGGATGCAGTACCAGATTAAAATTTGCTTCCGACATGGTCTGATACTGTGCATAATCCTTGCACCTGGAAATCTCATGGATTGTTTTTACTCCTGCCCCATGAAGCAGATCATACAGCTCACAGTCATCCGTAAGCGGTGAAAAATATCCCAGTAAATTCACCACGTTTCCTTTTTTCTTTTTCGGTTCCAGCAACGAATAAACGGACTGCCGCACATGCACCATCGGTGGTTTTCTGCCCTCTCTGGTCAGTGCATACATATAACATGGCCTTACCGGAACCCCTGCATATTCCTCTGCCTTGTGACAGACACGCTCCATATCCGTGCCAAGCAGCGCATCCACACAGGTAATACATATCATCACAACAGACGGCTTTTTCTTAAGTCCTTCGCATATTTCCGCTACTGCCTTAGGGATCTTTTTCAGGTGCCTTCCGGTCACAATATCCGTCTCATCCATCAACAGATAATAAAAACGGTCCTGATAGGCCCGCATCGAACTAAGCACCGAGGTATTGCGGCCACAGCATCCCGGAGACACGATCAACATAACAGAATCCGGAACCGCCAGACCTGCACGTTTGACACCAAATCCTTCTGCTCCCGGAGAATTGAATGCCAGCGTTGCAGGGGAACTGTAGATCAGATGTGTATGGGAAATAAGCTGTCTGGGAATGTTATTTTTTCCAAGCTCATCCAGCTCTTTTACCGTACAAAAATATGCTTCCTGTCTCATGCGTTTTCCTCTTCTTTCCATAACAATGTGGCAAGATCAAAGAAACATCTGCTGATTTCAGAGGCCGGATCTCCTTCGATCACAGTCTTTCCCTGCTCTTCCCAGTGAATAATTTCATTACTTCGCGGCACTTCTCCCACAATCGGCACCCCGATCTTTTCTGAAAATGCCTGTACTTTTTCTTTCTCATTTTCCACATTTCTGTGATTTAACACGATGCCAAATACCCGGGCATAACTGCGATCCTCAAAATTTCTGACTGCACTGGAAATATTGTTGGCAGCATACAGTGCCATTTTTTCACCGGATGTAACGATCAGAACCTTATTCGCATATCCCTCACGAATCGGTGCTGCAAATCCACCGCACACAACATCACCTAATACATCATACAAAACCACATCGGGTTTATAATGTTCGAATAGTTCCATATCTTCAAGAAGCTGAAAAGTCGCAATAATTCCACGCCCCGCACAGCCAAGTCCCGGTGTCGGTCCGCCCGTCTCAATGCAGAGGATTCCTCCATAGCCTTCCTTTGAAATCTGCGCCAGCTCATCCGGCTCCTCGTCCTCTTCCCTCATATAATTCATTACCGGACGAAGTGGCTCACCACCAAGTAAATTAATGGTGGAATCCGCTTTCGGATCGCATCCGATCTGAATGACACGTTTTCCCATATTTGCAAAAGCTGCTGCAAGATTGGAAGTCACTGTGGATTTTCCAATACCGCCCTTTCCGTATACTGCTACCTTTAACATGCTATCCTCCTGTTATTTTCAACGCAAAAAACCATCTTTCGGGCAATCTGTCAGAAAGATGGTTCTGTAAATCCTTATTTCTTAACTATTCCTGCTCGGATCATCCTTGCCGTCAGAGTTTTTATTCATTTATATTAAAATTGTTCAACACAATTACCGTCGTATCTTTTTCACCAAATGCTCTGCAGATGAATGAATCAGATGCCGTAATTTTCCCAATCATTTTATCAGCTGTTATACAAATTAGTCAACACGAACTGCATGCTTCACTCCCCTACACCTGCATATTCTAACATATTTAAGCCTATGGCCTGTCCTGTTTTTCATAGGTATACTCTCACGTCATTTTATTTTCTACAGACAGTATACCGTAAAAATCAGAAATTGCATCCTCTTCCTTTGCACCAAATATAAAAAATGACTCTGTGGGATTTGCCCACAGAGCCATTTTTTCTATATGCCTTTTATTTCAGATATCCGTTTGTAACCATATCTACAATCTCACCTGTCGGAATGGAAAATTCGACCATTCCCATATATCCCGGTGCTACTTCATACTTGTCAAATACAAGGGTAAGTTCTCCCTTCTCATTGACATAGAAATTCGTCTTATTGCTGATGGACTTGAAATTGAACTTATTGTTTTCATCGTCCACAAAATAGGTAACATCTGCATTCTCTTTCATCTGTGCCCGCATCTGTTCTTTGATATTGTCGGAAATCCGGTCAATATAGCCGCTTCCTTTTTTGAACAGATTTTTCAGAGTGATTTGTTTTCCGGATTTTTTATCCACACTGAAAATCTTTGCATAACTCTGGGAGCCGCCCATAGCAATTACCGTATCAATCCGCAGGCAAAACATCTTGTCGTTGTCGGTTACAACCTTATATCCGGAAGTAAGGCTCTCGTTTCCCTTCTCCCCCTTCTTTACGTCTGCCACATCTTTTTTATAATCTTTGATAAATTTATTCTGATAACTGGATATTGCAGCATTCAGTTTTTCACTTTCGCTTTTCATGACTTTTCCGTCTGTACCTGTAATTTTCACTTTCGGAATCTTTACACTGGCTTCCATCTGTTTGCCCTTCTGGTTGTTGGTATACTTCTTTGCCAGCGATACTTTATAAACCGGCAGACTTGTTTTTGCCTGTGTAACCACCGTTCCTGCTCCCATTGTCACCAGCATTGCCGCAGCAGCTACTGCAATACCTGTCTTTTTTAATACACTACTCAGTTTACTCATTTTATTTTCCTCCTTTTTTGTTTCTATCTATTAGACCATTCATCACACATAAAAGTTTCAGAAATACAAAAATTTCCATTTTATTTTTCTGCTGCCCGGCTTCATTGAAAAAAAACAGGAAAAAAGCTATAATAATATAAGTTTGCCATATAAAAGCAAATACAGATATTAACATAAGAAAGGGCGAAACATATGACTTCAGAACAACAAAATCCACTTGCCGTGGACAAAATTTCTTCGCTGATTCTGCGCTTTTCCGTACCGAGCATTATCGCCATGCTTGTCAGTGCGGTATACAACATTGCAGACCAGCTTTTTATCGGAAATGCGGTCGGCACACTCGGCAATGCCGCTACCAACATTGCATTCCCACTTGCCATGATGTGCACAGGACTTGGACTTCTGTTTGGAATCGGCGGTGCGGCAAGCTTCAACCTTCACATGGGTGCCGGCAAAAAAGAAAAAGCTCCCTATTTTGTCGGAAACGCCATCACAATGCTTCTTACCGTTGGCATCCTTCTTTTTGTCATAACCGAATTATTTTTGAATCCTCTGCTGGTCGGATTTGGTTCCCCTGCAGATGTTCTCCCGCTTGCCCGGCAATACGTCCGTGTGACGGCGATCGGTTTTCCTTTTTTAATTCTTACGATCGGAAGCGGACACTTAATCCGTGCAGACGGCAGCCCAAAGATGGCGATGTTTGTAAACATTTCCGGCGCCGTCATCAACATTGTATTGGATGCCGTGTTTGTTCTGGGATTCCACTGGGGCATGTACGGTGCTGCAGCGGCAACCGTGATCGGTCAGGTCATCTCTGCGATTATTGCGGTCTGCTATCTGTCACACTACCGCACAGTAACCCTGCACTCCGAGCATTTCCGGCCGAATGCTTCCCATCTGGCACAGATCTGCTCACTTGGCATGGCTTCTGCCATCAACCAGGTTGCCATGATGATCGTGCAGATTACGATGAACAACCTGCTAAAGCATTACGGTGCACAGTCCGTTTACGGAGAGTCAATTCCGATTGCCTGTTCCGGAATTGTCATGAAAGTCAACCAGCTTTACTTTTCCGTGATTATCGGCCTGTCACAGGGCAGCCAGCCGATCCAGAGTTTTAACTACGGTGCAAAACAGTACAACCGGGTAAAGGAATCGTATCGTCTGGCGATTACGGTCGGTGCCATTGTATCCATTGTATCCTTCCTGCTGTTTCAGATTTTTCCGCGACAGATCCTCGGTCTGTTTGGCAGCGGAAGCAAAGAATATTTTGATTTCGGTGTAAACTATTTCCGGATTTTCCTGCTGTTTACATGGCTTAATTTTATGCAGCCGATTTCCTCGACGTTTTTCAGTTCGATCGGAAAAGCATATAAGGGAACGTTTCTTTCTCTGACAAGACAGATTTTATTCCTGCTTCCTCTGCTTTTGCTTTTCCCGCGTTTCTGGGGAATTAAGGGAATTCTTTATGCGAGTCCGGTTGCGGATGTGTTATCTTTTGCAGTTGGATTGGCAATGGTTATACATGAATTCCAGTTGATCCGGAAGTTGGAAGTTTCTGAACAGAATACAACGACTTTCTAACATGAAAGTAAAAATATATTTTCCTGCAAAAAAGCGCGCAGCAAAAGGGGGGCACCACTTTTTGCTGCGCGCATTTTTTACTGTTTCAAATCGGCTTTTATTTATTTTTCAGCCCCGATATGAGTTCTCAGCTTATTTTTGATCTCATTCTCAAGCTTCTCCACAAACTCATCCAGTGGAAGAACTGTGGTATCTTTTTCTCCATGCAGACGGAAGGATACGGTTCTGTCTTCTTTCTCATTGAAGCCGACAACCAGAAGATACGGCACCTTCTGCACCTGTCCTTCACGCATACGATAGCCAAGCTTCTCGGATCTGTCATCGAGTTCTACACGGACATCCTTTGCCTCTAATGCATCGCAGATTTCCTTTGCATAAGCAGTCAGTTCCTCGTTGTCTGTCTTAACCGGCATCACACGAACCTGAACCGGAGCCAGCCATGTCGGCAGATTTCCCTTGGTCTCCTCAAGAATATATGCCATGAAACGATCGAGGGAACCAAGGATTGCACGATGCAGAACAACCGGTGTCTTCTTCTCACCATCACGGTCTACATAAGACAGATTGAATTTTGCCGGGAGACAGAAATCAAGCTGGCAGGTAGAAAGTGTGATCTCATTGCCGACTGCAGGCTGTACGTTTACATCCAGCTTTGGTCCATAGAAAGCAGCCTCTCCAATTTCCTCTGTATAATCAATTTTCAGATCATTCAATACCGTGCGGAGTGCATCCTCTGCCTTGTTCCACATAGCATCATCATCATGATACTTTTCTTTGTTTGCCGGATCACGCAGAGACAGTACACAACGGTAATTGGTAATTCCGAAATCCTTGTAGGTACTAAAAATCAAGTCTACAACCTTGGTAAACTCATCCTCAATCTGCTCCGGTGTTACAAACAGATGCGCATCGTTCTGACAAAAATGTCTGCCTCGCTCGATACCCTTTAACGTTCCGCTGGATTCGTAACGGAAATCATGTGCGATCTCACCGATACGGATCGGCAGATCCTTATAGGAATGTCTTCTGTTTGCATAGATCATCATATGATGCGGGCAGTTCATCGGACGAAGAACGAAAGACTCTCCCTCCATCTCCATTGGTGGGAACATGTTTTCTTTGTAGTGATCCCAGTGACCGGATGTCTTGTACAGATTTACGGTACCGACACAAGGAGTCATAACATGCAGATAGCCCAGCTTTCTTTCCTTGTTCTTGATATAATTCTCCAGCTCCTGCCAGATCACATATCCCTTCGGAAGGAACATCGGAAGTCCACGGCCAACCAGATCATCAACCATAAACAGGTTCATGTCCTTTCCGATTTTTCTGTGATCTCTTTCCTTTGCTTCCTCTAAAAGCTTAAGGTGTGCCTCCAGCTCCTCTGCGGTCGGGAAACATACACCATAAATTCTCTGCAGCACTTTGTTTTTGCTGTCACCTTTCCAGTATGCACCAGAGTGACGGATCAGCTTGAAGTTTCTGCAAAGTTTTACATTGTCTACGTGTGGTCCACGGCACAGATCCGTAAAATCGCCCTGATCATATACGGTAATATTTCCATCTTCCAGATCGGAGATCAGATCCAGTTTATACTCATCATTCTGGAACATTTCCATAGCCTCTGCCTTAGAAACTTCACGTCGCATGATTTTCTTTCCGGATTTTGCAATCTTTTTCATCTCTTTTTCGATCTTTTCGATATCCTCATCACGGATTACATCTTCCCCAAGATCTACATCATAGTAAAATCCCTCTGCAACAACCGGTCCAACCCAGAATTTTGCCTGTGGGTACAGATGCTTGATTGCCTGTGCCATCAGATGTGCACAGGAATGATTCAGTGTTTTTAATTCTTCATTTTCCTTAAAGTTTACCATTTTACGTTAACTCTCCTTCTTTTGGTATGGAAATAAAAAAGCACCTCGGATATGCATGACATATCTAAGGGTGCTTTATACACGGTTCCACCTTAATTCTTTTACTCTTTGGCTTATAACGCAGCTACACGGTGACGCTTCTTTCGCGCACAGCTCAGGAGTGGTCTTCATGAAATCTTTCCATAAACGGCTCACACCATCTACCGTTCTCTCTGTATGTTTCAATTTCACTACTTGTTCCGTCAATGCTTTTTTCTATTCTTATGCATTGTACCACGTTCTGATTTCTAATACAATAGGGTAATTTTGCTAATCTGCTTTTTCATCCATATAAGTAATTTTCAGATCGAACGACCATGGAATATCGGAAAGATACTGTTCCTTATAATAATTGTTTCCGTTTGTTATTTTTTTCCGGAAGCGGAAGGAATCCGGCGTAAAAATTACAAGCAGATATGTATTTCCTTTCTTTAAGCGATACGTATTTTTTTCAGATTCCATACTGTATCTGGAAATACTGTCTTTTTTCTTCTGCAGTTCCCTCTGGATAGCGCTTGTATACCCTGCCGAATTTTTTATTGCACGCTTCGCACTTCTCGTAAGTTTTTTCGATGCGTTGACATCATACCATACTTTGCCATAACCACTTGCAAAAGTTCTGGAAAGAAACTGATAGTAGGTACTGTTCCATGGGTCATAAATCTCATACCCGCTTTTTAACTCTTTTGGCAGAAACATGAGATAATTGTTATCATTATAGATCACTTCATTCTTGGATTTTCCCTTAAAATCACTTTCCGTAAACTGGTATTTACCGCTCTTTCTACATTGAAATTTTACAAACGAGACATTTTCACCAACACCATCATCATCCACATAACTGGTATTTGCTTTTCCGGTCATACCGGACACATTAATGACGTTCCTGCCCTCATACAATGCCGGGACCTGCTGCATCGTGTAATTATACACACTTTTTGAAATCAGTTTTCTCTCATAGGCGCTTGTCTCCAGCTGTCTGTAAGTCAGCTTGTCCGCATTGGACTTGTTTACCAGATTTCCCGTCATCAATGCTGTTACCGAATGTACCATTGCTGCATCTGTGTGCTCCATTTCCATTGGTGTCACAGCAATTACTGCCAGAATCACAGCCAGAACAAAACAAACCCTCTTTTTCCACATTTGTCTGAGCATAAATAAATAATCCTTTTTTGTTATTATTTTATTCTATCTTTCCGATTCCTTCAAGTACTTTCTGCTCTATTTTCATTATCTCATAAATAAAACCATCAGCCACCTTACCGCAAATGCTGCCACCCAGGCGATCATACACTGCCAGATCACCATGCCAACTGCCCATTTTCGTCCAAGTTCCCGGCGAATGGAAGCAATTGCTGCAATACACGGCGTGTACAACAGACTAAATACCAGAAGTGAAGCTGCCGCTACCGGTGTCAATGCATCCTTTACTGCTCCTCCAAATAAAATTTCCAGAGTTGAGATCACGCTCTCCTTTGCCATAACGCCGCTGATCAATGAAGTACAGATCCTCCAGTCTCCCAGTCCAAGCGGTGCAAAAATTGGAACCAGGCAGTTTGAAATCATCGCAAGAATACTGTCTTTAGAATCTGCCACCAGATTAAAATGCAAATCAAATTTCTGTAAGAACCAGATACAGATCGTTGCTACAAAAATAACGGTAAATGCTTTCTGCAGGAAATCTTTTGCTTTCTCCCACAAAAGCTGCATAACATTTTTCAGCCCCGGCAGACGATAATTTGGCAGCTCCATGACAAACGGAACCGCATCTCCACGGAACAGTGTTTTCCGATACAACAACGCAACCAGGATTCCAATCATAATTCCGGTCAGATACAAAGCACACATCACGAATGCTCCATACTCCGGGAAAAATGCGCTGGTAAAAAATGCATAAATCGGCAGTTTTGCCGAACAGCTCATAAACGGAGTCAGCAAAATCGTCATCTTCCGGTCTCTCTCACTCGGCAGCGTGCGGGTCGACATCACCGCCGGAACTGTACATCCAAATCCGATGAGCATCGGTACAATGCTTCGTCCGGAAAGTCCGATTTTTCGCAGAAGTTTATCCATAAAAAATGCAACTCGCGCAATGTAACCACTGTCTTCCATCAATGACAGAAAGAAAAATAATGTTACGATAATTGGCAGGAAACTCAGTACACTTCCGACTCCGGCAAAAATACCGTCAATGATCAGTCCGTGAAGCACTTCATTGACTCCCGCTGCCGTCAGCGCACGGTCTGTCACATTGGACAGTGCGTCAATCCCCATGGCAAGCAGGTTCTGTAAAAAAGCGCCGATCACATGGAACGTAAGGAAGAACACCAACAGCATAATACCGATAAAACATGGAATTGCTGTATATTTTCCGGTCAGAATCCGATCAATTTTCTCACTGCGGATGCGCTCCCGGCTTGCCTTCGGCTTTACTACCGTTTTCTCGCACACCTTTTCGATGAAATTAAAACGCATATCCGCAATCGCCGCACTGCGATCGAGCCCACGCTCTTTTTCCATCTGTACAATCAGATGTTCAATTGCTTCGTGCTCATTCTCGTCCAGTTCCAATTTCTGCAGAATCAGATGATCCCCTTCAATGATCTTAGAAGCTGCAAAACGCAGAGGAATTCCCGCATGCTCTGCGTGATCCTCGATCAGATGGCTGACTGCATGAATACAGCGGTGCACGGCTCCACCAAACTCATTTTCACTACAGAAATCCTGTCGTCCCGGCCGCTCCTGATATTTTGCGATATGCAGTGCATGCCTTACCAGTTCATCCACTCCCTCATTTTTTGCAGCAGAAATCGGGACCACCGGCACACCCAGCATCGCTTCCATCCCGTTTACATCCACCGATCCTGAATTTCCGGTCATCTCATCCATCATATTTAATGCAATGACCATCGGAATATCCATCTCCAAAAGCTGCATCGTCAGGTACAGATTGCGCTCGATGTTGGTTGCATCGATAATATTGATCATCGCTTTCGGCTTATCTTCAAGCACAAAATTTCTCGAAACGATCTCCTCACTGCTGTATGGTGACATTGAATAAATGCCTGGCAGATCGGTTACCGACGTGTTTGGATGACCTTTTATCGCTCCGTCTTTCCTGTCGACCGTCACTCCCGGAAAATTGCCTATATGCTGGTTAGAACCGGTCAACTGGTTAAACAGTGTTGTCTTTCCGCAGTTCTGGTTCCCGACAAGTGCATAGGTCAGCTTTTCCTGCTCCGGCAGCGGCTTTCCGTCTCCCTTCACATGGTACTTTCCTTCTTCCCCAAGTCCCGGATGTACCGATTTGTTGATATTTTTTGCGCCCTCATGTCTGCGCGAACGCTCACTGATCAGTTCAATTTCAATCTGCTCCGCATCCGAAAGCCGCAGTGTCAGCTCATATCCATGAATCTGCAGTTCCATCGGATCTCCCATCGGTGCAAATTTAATGACGGTTACCTCTGCCCCCGGTATTACTCCCATATCTAAAAAATGTTGTCTTAATGCCCCTTCTCCCCCGACTACTTTAATCACAGCACTTTTTCCGATTTCTAATTCTTTTAGCGTCATTTTTCTTTATCCTTCGTGTTGATATTGACAATCTTTATCGATTATACACTGTTTCCATGAAAAAACAAAGAATTATTTTTTTATTATTATGGAAAAACCGTGACTAAGGTGCTAGAATAACCTTCGAAAAATATATAAGGAAGAAATTTGTCTTTCAAAAAATCATATAGATATGGAGATTGGTGTGAAAAATAAGATCTTTACGAAAACGAGTACATCTGATGCACATTTATACAGCAATCAGGATCTGCGGAAACTATTGGTTCCGATCATCGTTGAGCAGCTGCTTTCCTCCCTGATGGGAACTGCCGACACAATGATGGTCAGCAACGTCGGCTCTGCCGCCATTTCTGCAGTATCCCTCGTGGATTCCATCAATATTTTAGTCATTCAGGCACTCTCCGCACTCGCTGCAGGAGGTGCGATCCTGTGTTCCCAGTATCTTGGGAGCAGCAACAAAAAAGCTGCCAATGAATCGGCCAGACAGGTGCTTTTTGTCATGACCGTTTTTTCCGTGACATTGTCTGCCATCTGCCTTTTATTCCGTGGTCCGCTGCTTCACGCCATTTTCGGTGCCGTGGAGACAGATGTCATGACAAATTCTCAAATTTATTTTCTATTTACCCTGTTATCCTTTCCTTTTATCGGACTGTATGATGCCGGGGCCTCGATCATGCGCGCCCAGAATAACAGCAGGGAACCAATGATCATTTCCATCATTTCCAATTTCTTAAACATCGGTGGAAATGCTATTTTGATTTTTGTTTTCGGGATGGGCGTGGAGGGTGCCGCAATTTCAACCCTCGTATCCCGCATCTTCTGCGCTGTTGTCGTGATCTACAAGCTGCGCAGTAAAGAGGAACCGATCTTTATTAAAAATTATGCCGCAATCCGTCCTGATTTTTCACTCATCAAAAAAATACTGTTCATCGGCATCCCGTCCGGGATCGAAAACAGTATGTTCCAGTTCGGTAAACTCGCGATCCAGTCTACGGTCTCCACACTTGGAACCGTCGCCATCGCTGCTCAGGCAATGACAAATATCCTCGAAAATCTAAACGGTGTCGCCGCAATCGGTGTCGGCATTGGACTGATGACTGTGGTTGGACAGTGTCTCGGTGCCGGCAGAAAAGACGAGGTCATTTATTACATCAAAAAACTTTCCTGGCTCGCCGAGGCAGCGATCGTGATCAGCTGTCTTACTGTGCTTGCCCTGACAAAACCAATCACCCTGTTAGGCGGCATGGAAGCGGAAAGTGCTGACCTGTGTTTTAAAATGGTCATCTTTATCACGATTACCAAACCGATCTCCTGGGTATTATCTTTTATCCCGGCATACGGCATGCGTGCAGCCGGAGATGTCAAATTCTCCATGATCACCTCCTGCTGCACCATGTGGCTCTGCCGTGTGAGCCTTTGTGTCTATCTCTGCCGTGTTTGGGGATTTGGCCCGATTGCAGTCTGGATCGGTATGTTTGCCGACTGGACGCTCCGCGCCATCGTATTTTCGATACGCTTCCACGAAAGGAAATGGTTAAACCACCACATTATCGACTAAACAAACGCCTGTCTGATGCTGTCATAATGAAGGAATTTTCCTTCCTCCCCAAGTTTTTTGATCTCCCCAGCGGAAGCAAACAGATATCCATCTGTTTCTTCCTCCTGGAGCTTGATATCTG
>OHFL01000305.1_pt1 | contig 38392 bp, 26 predicted proteins | sample 1567491 | NCBI WGS metagenome assembly OHFL01 (sample SAMEA3879539, study PRJEB24766) | human gut metagenome | biome: human-associated habitat; feature: feces | place: USA | collected 1985/1987 | reverse complement strand
AGGCCCGTCTGAACTCCTACGACAAACTGCTGAACGAGGATGTGAAGGAGAAGGAGGAAAAGCTCGAAATCTTCATCCCCAACGGTCCCCGTCTGGGCAACAAGGTCATCGAAGCCAAGCACGTGGCAAAGGCGTTTGGCGACAAGCTCCTGTTCGACGATCTCAACTTCATGCTGCCGCCTAACGGTATTGTGGGCATCATCGGTCCCAACGGTGCAGGTAAGACCACCCTTTTCCGCCTTATCATGGGGCTGGAGACTCCCGACAGCGGCGAGTTCGAGGTAGGAGAGACTGTGAAAGTAGCCTATGTGGACCAACAACACAAGGACATCGACCCCAACAAGAGTGTCTACCAAGTGATTTCCGGCGGCAACGACCTCATCCGCATGGGTGGACGCGACATCAACGCACGCGCCTACCTGTCGCGCTTCAACTTCTCCGGTGCCGATCAGGAAAAACTCTGCGGCGTGCTCTCCGGTGGTGAGCGCAACCGTCTTCACCTGGCCCTCTGCCTCAAGGAAGAAGGCAATGTGCTGCTCCTCGACGAGCCTACCAACGACATTGACGTCAACACCCTGCGTGCCCTCGAAGAGGGTCTTGAGGACTTTGCCGGATGCGCCGTTGTCATCAGCCACGACCGCTGGTTCCTCGACCGCATCTGTACGCACATCCTTGCGTTTGAAGGCGACTCCAATGTGTTCTTCTTCGAAGGGTCGTATTCGGAATATGAAGAAAATAAATTGAAACGTCTGGGTAAAGAAGAACCGACTCGTGTGCGTTATAGAAAGTTAATGAATGACTGATTTTAGATTTTAATTTGAAAGAATATACGTTGCATTTGTGACAAAAAGAAAGCTCCGCGAGAAATTGGCGGAGCTTTTTTGTTTTTAGAGTTTCCCGAATCGTTTATTAACTTGAAAAATTGTAGCATAATTGTAATGAATATCTAATTTAATAATATTATATTTGCAACTCACGAACTTTTTTAAATATTAATTAACACTATCTATTAACTAAAAGTAGAATTATGAGAAAAAGTCTAATTCAATTTCTGTTGATGGCTGTGCTGTCGGCTTATACTGCCGTTGCATGGTCTCAGACTACAGTACGAGGTCAGCTTGTTGATGCTGAAACAGGTGAGCCTTTAGTCGGAGCCGCCGTAATGGTAGAAGGGACTACTCAGGGATCGGTGACCGATATTGACGGCTATTTCAAGCAAAGCGTTGCTTCTAATGCCACATTGTTATTCAAGTATGTGGGTTATAAAGACTTGAAGGAGAAAGTTAAACAGAAGGGCGCTTCTGTTAATTTGGGTATTATCCGGATGACCCCCGATGCTATGATGCTGAAGGATGTGGTTATCACTTCATCCGTTGCAGTGGCTCGTAAAACGCCGGTAGCCTTGTCTACGGTAGATCCGGTTTTCATCGAAGAAAAATTGGGGACGCAAGAGTTTCCGGAGTTGCTGAAGTCCACACCGGGTGTGCATGCCAATAAGCAAGGCGGTGGTTTTGGAGACTCCGAAATCTATATGCGTGGTTTTGACAATAGTAACATTGCCATGATGGTGAACGGTGTGCCCATGAACGAAATGGAGCATGGCGGCGTGTACTGGTCCAACTGGGCGGGACTTAGCGATGTGGCCCGTAGCATACAGACGCAACGTGGTCTGGGTGCGAGCAAGGTGTCGGCTCCTTCTGTGGGAGGTACCATTAACATTGTGACCCGCAACCTGGATGCCAAGAAAGGTGGATTCCTTTCCTATGGAATGGGCAATGACGGGATGAACAAAATACTCTTTTCTATTTCTTCGGGCATCAGCAAGAGTGGCTGGGCTTTTACCCTGATGGGTGGTAAGAACTGGGGAGACGGATACATTCAGGGAACCGACTTCGAGGGATACAACTGGTTTGCTTCTATCTCCAAGCGCATCAATGATGAGCATCAGCTTACGCTGACGGCTTTCGGCGCTCCGCAGGAACATGGACAGCGCAGTTCCTCATACGGAGGTCTTACGCTGGCCGACTGGAAAATGGTGGAAACTGTTTATGGCGTGAAAGACCACAAATACAATCCTACTTTTGGTTATCGTTCCAACGGTGAGGCATACAACTCTTACCGTAATAAGTATCATAAGCCGCAGATCAGCTTGAATCACCAGTGGCAGATAAACTCCAAATCATCACTCAGTACGTCCTTGTATGTGTCATTGGGACGTGGTTCCGGCTTCTCAGGTCAGGGGAATACGGAATTCTCTCCCTATTCCTATTCCTCTTGGAGAGGGGCTTATAAAGGTACGCTGTACGACACTTTCCGCCGCAGTGACGGAACGTTCGACTATGCTGCCATCGAAGAGATTAACCGTACGAGCCAGTACGGTTCTGCCATGGTTGCGGCACGTTCCAACAACAGTCACGACTGGTACGGATTGCTTTCCACCTATACCACTAAGATAGGGCAGAACTTTGACTTCTACGGTGGTGTGGACTACCGTTATTATAAAGGTGTACACCGCAATGAGATTTCCGATCTTTTCGGCGGTTCCTATTATCTCGACTCCGAGCGTGGAAATGTGGATCCGAAGAATAATATACATGCGTCCGATCCCAACTGGCGTTATCAGAAATTGGGTGTAGGCGATGTTGTTTTCCGCGATTACGACGGATTTGTGATGCAGGAAGGCGGATTCTTCCAATTGGAATATAACAAAAACCGTCTGTCGGCATTTGTGGCAGGTTCGCTTTCCAATACGGGGTATTGGCGTTACGACCGTTTCTACTACGACAAGGAGCACGCCAAGTCTGATGTGGTGAACTTCCTGGGCTTCACAGCCAAAGGTGGTGCTAACTACAATTTCAATGACAACCACAACGTGTTTGCCAATGTAGGTTATATCAGCCGCGCTCCCAAATACTCTTACGGCGCGTTCATGACAGCCGACAAGAGCAACGTCCTGAACAAGGAAGCGGTGAACGAGAAAGTATTCTCGGCAGAGCTGGGCTACGGTTTCCGCAACTCTTGGATTACCGCCAATCTGAACCTCTACTACACCCGTTGGATGGACAAGACCATGACGAAGAGCGTGACGCTGGACAATCAGCAGAACGGTAACATCAATATGGCGGGTCTTGCCGCTTTGCACAAGGGTGCCGAACTGGATGTCAAAGTCCGTCCTTTCCGTTGGCTGGAGCTCACCGGTATGGTTTCTCTGGGCGACTGGAAGTGGGATAGCGATGCCACAGGCTACGTGTATGACGAGATGGGCAATGCCATGACCAAAGCCGGAACAGTGACTACTCCCGGTGCGGAAGATCATGCCAAGGCTGTTGTTAAGATGAATGGTGTACGTGTGGGTGGTTCGGCACAGACTACGGCTGCTGTGGGAGCCAACGTAAACATCACTAAAGCATTGCGTGTAGGCGCAGACTGGACCTACTACGGACGCAACTATGCATACTATGCCGTAGACGGCACGATCCTTTCTGTCGGAAAAGAGACGGCAGTGGCAGAGCCCTGGAAGATACCTGCTGCAAGCCAGTTGGACATGAACGCTTCGTATCGTTTCAAGTTTGGCAAGCTGGATGCCGTTCTTTCCGGTAATGTGAACAACCTGCTGAACTATCAGTACATCTCCAAGGCTTGGAACCCAAGTAGTGCGAGTGCAGTGGCTACATCCGATAATGTATATGTGTTCTATTCTTTCGGACGTACATATAACATAAGATTGAAAGTTAACTTCTAAACCGAAAAAACATTCACGATATGAAGAAGAAAATATTCGCTTCGATAGCGTTACTGGCTCTGTTGACTGCTTGTGACGACCATTACGATGATCAATTCAACATCAATCCCGGCATTACCGACGTAAAGGACATTGCCATGACACTGGAGACATCCGACTACGGCAGTATCTCCAAGCTGACCGCCAACCAGGAACTGGCACTTTCCAAAGACCCTGAGGGGAAGACGTTTGTAAAAGCCTTGGAAGCAGTAGGCACCAACCACTATTTTACGGAGGAAGCTCCGGCGGAAGATTACGTTCCCGCCTATCTGAAGTCCAAATACCCCAATGCCGATGCAGGCTCCAAGTTTGTGGTGACCTACAAGCTTTTCAGCCCGTCGGACTATATGGACGATTTCAAGAAACTGTCCACTTATGATTTGACAGAGGAGGATTACAAAACGGTATGGGGCGAGAGTGTAAAGGCTTCTTTCCTTTCTCCGTCCACAATCGGAAAGATTCCGGGAGTATTGAGCAATGCAGTGAAGAATCCTGTGGAAGGTGAAATGAAAGTGGTGAACTATGCTTACTCGGCTACTGAACCGAGTATAGGCGGTGGTGGAGGCGAAGAGCCTGCGCCTGCTTATACGAGCATTGCCGATTTACTGAAACTTACATCTGAGGGGGAATACACTTCTAAAGGTGAAGTAGTGGCTGTGAATGCGAAAAGCTTTATCTTCAAAGATGATACGGGGCTTATTCGTGTTTATCAGGGAAAACTTGTAACGTGCTCTGTGGGTGATGTAGTAGAGGTATCCGGTAAAGTGGAAATGGCAAAACAGGGAATGAACCGTTTTAGTTCGAAAGCCATTTTCAAGGTATTGGAACGTAAGCCGACATTTGCTTATCCTGCTGCCAAAAGCATGACGGTTGCCGAGTTAAAGACTTACGCAAACAACACTCCCGACATACAGTATGTTACGTATGAAGGAACATTTAAGAAGAGTGGGAATAATATTAATATCATATTGGACGGTGAAACATCTGTTCAAGGTTCCATTACTGATGCGTTGTTGATAGATGATTCATGGGCTGATAAAACAGTGGTGGTGACTGGATATCTGGCAGGCGTAAGTGGAAGCTCAACTAAATATATCAATACTTTTGCCACTTCGGTTACAGTGAAGGGAGAAGAAAACAAAGTTACGCCGGTAGGTGTCATAGCATATTCGGCTGCAGGTGAGTATACTGCGAAAGGACTGGTTACAGCTATCAATACGAGAGGATTTATACTGACAGACGGAACGGGAGATATTTTGGTATATAAAAATACCCAACCGACCGAGAATGTGGGCGATATGGTAGAAGTAAAAGGAACAACTGCTTCAAGAAACGGGGTTGTTCAGTTCGGTGACAAGGGGCTTACGGTAACTTCTATATCTACGGGCAGTACAATTCCTGCAGCTATGGTTCCGCAAACGTTCGGTGCTGCCGAGTTTACTGCCTATGCAGCGGCTCAACGCATTGTCTATGTTTCTTTTGAAGGAACTTTGGATATAAAAGACAGCGGATATGGATATAATTATTATAACGTGAAAATGGAAGGCGTTGAAAAAGACGCTGCTTTCTCTTATGCAGATGAAAGTAAGATAGATGCGGCTCTCAACGGCAAGAAGATTGCAGTGAAAGGGTACTTGGTAGGAGTTAATAAGAGTGGATATCCACAGGTAATAGTCACTTCTGTCGAAGAAGTCACTGCTACCCGTTCTCTTGCCGCCACTCGTGCCACTACCGTTTCTCCTACGGCTTCTGCGCTCTACGTGTACGACGGTGAGAACAAGACATGGAAGCCATACACTCTGAAAGAAGCCAAACTGCTTGTGGCAGAGCCTGCTCTCTACGAATCATTGGGTGCAGACATGATTGAGAAACCGGAAGCTGTGTTGCCCACCTATCTGAAACAAAAATACCCTTACGCTGCTGTGGGTGACATGGTTGCGGTGGTCTACAACAAGAAAGCCGATACGCCTGTGGTTGCCGAATACACGCTGGGAGAGGACTGGACAGAGACAACTTCCTGTAAGCTCGTCACTACCACCTTTACGCAGGATGCCGAGGGCATCAGTGTTGAGGCAAGCATGTATCTGAACGAAACGTTCAAGAAGGATATGGGCAGCTTTACCATTCAGGACATATTCCTCAATGACGTGAACTGGGTATGGAAGTTGGACTCTTACGGCTATATGAAGGCATCCGCCTATGCCAACAAGGCTAATCATGCAGCCGAAAGCTGGCTTGTGTCGCCCGTTATGAACTTCAAGAAATCGAAAGCACCCGAACTGTTGTTCGACCATGCCTGTCGCTTCCGCACTGAAACTCCTTCCGATAACCTCAATGTAATGGTATCCACCGATTACTCCGATGATGTGAAAACCGCTACATGGACAGCCCTGACAGTGGAAAACTGGACAGATGGCACGAAGTGGGACTTCATAAGCAACAAGATAGACCTGAGTGCCTACAACGGACAGAAAGTCACCATAGCCTTCAAGTATGTCAGCACCGATAATGTTGCTCCTACCTGGGAGGTACAGAACGTGGTAGTTCGTGAAAAAGTGACAGAAGGAGAGGGAGAAGAAGGCGGAGATGCCGAAACTCCTGCCGAATAAATAAAGACGACGCTTAGGCGGAGCGGAACATTCCGCCCCGTCCGGGCGTCATAATTCAGAGTTGTATTCTTTAATACAGAAAATCAAAAAGAAAAATGAAAAAGATAAGCAATATATTAGGATTGTGGCTGTTGATGCTTGCAATGGTTACGGTGGTTGCATGCGAAGGTTCCGATGCGCCCTATAACGGATACGTTGAAACAACGCAGGACAATGCCGCCACACTCGTGTTGAAAGGTTATGAAAATCCGCAGGCAGGATTTACGGTGTTCGAGCCGGACGGTTTCCAGTTTCCGTTCTACATTCAGGACAAGACATTCTACGGCAAGCAATACGCCTTTGTGAAGAGCACCTCGACCCGTCTGGACGAGATGAAAAACCGTCCCGAAGCCGATGCCTGGCAGGCTGACGGTGTTCCCGTAGTGGACGGCGCCACCTATTGGGCACATACGGAAACGCTGGCTGCCCACCAATACGTCAAGTTCCGCGTGTGCAGCATCAGCGGTAACAATGTCACAATAGAATATGTGGTAGAGGAAGACGTAAAGCCCAATGCCAATGCCAACGCCAAGGACAAAAGCGGCTATTCGCTCAACCTTGAGATACCCCGCCTGAACGAAGCCAACGTTTTCGTGGCACATTCGCTGAAAGTGAACGGTGCGGAGCTGCTGAACTACGCTTTGGAGTGGGACGACACAAAGAAGCACTCCTCATGGGTGGCTTTCGCGTTCGATGAAACAACCCGCAAGGCAGGCGATGGAGTGAAGCGCAAAGACAATTTCGTCGTCGACCCCTTGCTTCCCGAAGCCATGCAGGTCACCGATGAACAGCACAAGAGCGATGGCTTTGACCGCGGACACATCTGCGGTTCTGCCGACCGTCTTTTCACGCAGGAAGCCAACGACCAGACATTCTATTTCAGCAATATGTCTCCCATGATACACTCCTTCAACAGTCCTTACTGGGCTGAATTTGAGGAACAGGTACGCAAGTGGGGCGGTGCGGAAAAAGACTTCACCACTACTTACAGCAAGTTGTACGTGGTTAAAGGCGGTGCGCTCAATGAACTGCTGGTCAGCTACACAGGTCAGAAGAATGGCGGTGACAACATAAAGCCTACGACCGATGCAAACGGCTTTACCAAAGGCGGGCTGGCTTGTCCCAAATACTACTTTATGGCCGTCCTCTCCGAAACGGACGGTGCATATCATGCCATTGGTTTCAGAGTGGAGCATAAGGAATACAGCAAAGCGCCTACATTGGAGGAGCTGAAAGCCAGTGCTTTGAGCATTGATGAGTTGGAGGAAAAGACCGGAATCGATTTCTTCTGCAATCTGCCGGATGATTTGGAAAATACAGTAGAAAGCAGTATGAATCTGGACGATTGGGCATGGTAATTGTCCTGCCGGTTACTTTCATAATATAAAATGAATTAGTCAGAACTTATTCTGCCGGTTACGAATAAAAAGAGAAAGGGTGACGCCCCAATAAAATTCAGCTGCTTTGAATGGCAGAATGATAACTGAATTTGATTTGGGCATCACCCTTTCTCTCTTTTAAGCATCTCTTGTCTCTTTCTTACTCTTCAGACTTTTCTTATTTTTCCCGATGCTTCTTTCCGGTTCTTTTTCCCGGCTCTTCTTTTCGAGCTCTTTTTCCCGGTTCTTCTTTCGGCTCTTCTTTCCGGTTCTTCTTTCTCGGCTCTTCTTTCCGGTTCTTTTTTCCGAGCTCTTCTTTCCGGACTGTCCGCCTACCACTTCTCCCTCTTCACCTCGAAGCAAGGGCATTGCTTTGTCCATTCCATGGGTTCCACCTCGCCGTTGCCGTTGAGGTCGGGGCTCAGGTCGCGATGTCCCACCACTTGGGCGCCGGGATAGTCCAGCAGCAGCGTCCTGACGAGGACGCGGAGCGAATGGCGTTGCCACTCGGTGCGAGTGTCTTTGGGCATGCCATAGTGGTCCAGACCGCCCTCATAACAGATGCCTATTGAGTGGGCGTTGTAGCCGCGGGCATGTGCTCCGGGACGTTCGGGGGAGCGGGTGGTGAGTATGCGGCCGTCGCGACGGATGTAGAAGTGATAGCCTGTGCCGTCGAAACCGCGTTGGCGGTGGGCGGCTTCCAGTGCCTGCTCCGTAAAGGGGCGGTCTTCGCACGTGGCGCTGCAATGGATGATGATCAGGGTGATTGTACGCATGGGAATGAGGAGATAGGAGTGAGGAACGATGAGTGATGAGTTACATGGGCATGGCTTTGGCGCCTACTGCGCCGAGAACGGCCGATGCTACTGCGATTACGATTTTGAGGAACTTGTCCCACCAAGATGATTTTGTTGCCATAGGAGTTTTGATTTTTTTGATTATTAATTAATTGTGCGAATCAGTATTTGAATTAAGTTTATAACCTTGCAAGTAATGAATGTTTTCACCACAGAGTACACAGAGTGCACAGAGTTTCACCGAGTGTTAATCTTGCTACTCGATAGTATCTGTCATTCAGAGCGTAGCGAAGAATCTACTCTCTCATGTCAATACTCACTCATGTCAATACTCATCCCAGTATAGGGAGAGCAGATTCTTCGCTACGCTCTGAATGACAGAATGTTTTGCCTCATAAATAAAATGTTTTGCCTCATAAAAAGAGAAAGACTCTGTGAGTCTCTGTGCCCTCTGTGGTGAAAAAGCTCAAATCCGTATAATAATGAACTATAAATTCAACTACTGATTCGCATTAATTGTGAATGATTGCTTTGCAATTGCGAATTGTTGCTTTGCAATTGCGAATTGTTACCTTGCAATTACGAATTGTTGCTTTGCAATTACGAATTGTTGCTTTGTTCCCCCCCCCTCATACACAGGGAGAGGGGGAAACCGGATAGCTTTCCTTGCGGGACTTATCCCAGCGGATCTTGTTCCTCTCCGCCGTCACCGCTGCCGCTGCCACCGCCACCGGAGAGACCGTCCTCTTTGGGGTTGTAGAGGCTGAACGCCACGTTGTTGGGGCTGCCTTTGGTGGTGGCTCCGGAGTCGTTGACAAGGCGCAGACCGCTGTCGGTGAGGAAGCGGATGTTCACTTTGTCGATGTTCTTTACGGTGCATTCTTCCGAGCTGGCGGTTCCTTTGCTGTGGAAAGTGGTGTAGAACACACCGAGGCCGTCCAGTTTTACGCTGTCGCCGTCTGTCAGCTTGCGTTTGATGTTGCGTACGAGGGCGGTGACCACGTGTTCCACGTCTTCGGCGGACATGCCGCCCAGTTCTTCAATCTCTTGCGCGATGCGCTTGGTGTTGTACAGGCGGGAGTTGTTGGCTTTCCGCTTCAGGTAGTACAGTTGCGGGGAAGTCTTGTCACCGACCTTCTGATAGCGTTGCACAGGTTCTACGATGATTGCCATAATGAAGTTAGTTTTTTTAGAATGTCGTTAATACTGATTGATTGTCTCTGACGATTGGAGGAGAAGAAGTCTCCGCGGCGATATTCCTTACCTCGTTTCGTTGAAACAAAGATACGGCAGAGGCAAGGCGGAAAATACGATTCGGTAAGGTTGGGTAAGGTTTAGTAACGATAAGTACGCTTTAGTAACGATAAGTATGCCTTAACAATGCTGTGCATGCCTTAACAATACTGTGCATACCTTAACAAACGCTGTGCATCCATTAGTAATAATATACAGGCTGTTTCCTTTTATTTCTCCGGTAGTCGTATTTTTTTTGCTCCGATATTGTATTAATTTATAATAATCATGCAAATAATAACCAAAAAGTGTTATCTTTGAGCATCTTTCTTTCTGAAAGGGGAGTGAGGTATGTGTTTTTTGAAGGGTTTTCCCTTAGGTGTTTTTGTGTAAAGTTGATAAGATATTTCCTCACATAAACTAAAAAAATATAACAGATCAATGGATAAATGTCCTGTATGTGCCTGCCTCATGAAGCGGGATTTGGAAGAGGCCGCCGATCCTTATGAATTTCTCGATGAGAACTTTTCTATTTCCGGTATTCTTGACAATTTGGATAAACTCTCCCCGAAAGAACTGAAATGTGCCTGTTGCCTGTTTGGGACGGCATTGCAGCAAGCCCGCAAGAAGAAAAAAAGAAAGTGGTATCGGAGATGAATTTCTCCGGGTTTGATTGCTTATCTCGCTGAAAATCACTATCTTTATGTCTCCAATCCGAATGAAAATTACACTAATGGAGACTCTGTATGGGAAAGCCCGATGAAGATATTGTAGAGAAAGCCTTTGTGGTGCGCAGCTACGGCAAGGGCGAATTGGCAAGCATGTATATAGACGGTGTGCAGCAGCAGACAGCCGTCAAGCAGTTCAACGAATGGATACGTACCGCGCCCGGACTGGAGCAGCAGTTGCAGGAAACGGGCATGGCGCCTACCGCACGACGGTACACGCCCGCACAAGTGCGGCTCATCATAGGGGTGCTGGGAACACCATGACCCCATGTTTCGCAGAATGAATGTTTTCCGCTTCGCAGGACGAAACTTCCCGCTTCGCAGGACAAAACTTTTCATCCCGTAGGACGAAACTTCCCGTCTTACGGGATGAAATTATTTATCCCGCAAGGGGAAATTATCTGTCTCACAGGAAGAAATAGGATGTTATACAGGCTGTCGAGTGCTAATTCCTTGTCATACATAGATGCTTTCTTTTAGAATTCGTTGTTTCGGGCGGCTGTTCATGCGTTCGCATATTCTTATCAGGTTCATTTTTGTCCTTATTTTTCCAAAGAGCCCCCGCCCGTCGAATTGTCGGGGCGAGGGTTCATTTAGGGTTCATTTCCTTATAGCCCCTGTTTACCTTGCCTTTTTCTGCGTTTTCGGTACTTATCTTTCTGTTTCACAACGAGTTCTTGTTCAACGGCCTTTCTCAGGTAACGTTTGGCTGTGGACACAGATATGCCGAGTTCTTTGGCGGCATTGATGAAGTCGATGTAAGAAAAAATCCTCGGTAATTTCTTGAGAACGTCTTCAAACTGGTGGAATTTACGCATGGCTACCGGCGGGTGTCCGGTGTCGGGCAGCGAAGTGCCCAGCAGCAGGCTGTGCTCGATGACGGTGGCTATAATCTGCATGGCGGTGTCGAAGTCGGCATCGGTGCAGCAGTATTCCTTGGCATAGCGGTAGTCGTCCCACTTGCGGAAGATGGTGAGGATGGACGCGAGGCGCATGGCAAGCAGTCCATGACGGAAGACGATGCTGGTGGGGAACTCCTTTCCTTCCACCAGGGCCGACTTGAGCCACACGCCGAACTGTTGCGTATGGCGTTCCCACTGTCCGGGGGTGAAGGTGACGAGGGTGGGGGATTCCAGCAGCAACTTGTGCATCTCGAAGAGTTTCTTTCCCAGCGTATGGAAGTGCTCGCGCAGATCCACGCGTCCTTCGCCGGGGGCACACGTCTCCCAATGGGGGTTGAGCTGGCGGGTGTAGATGAGGAAACGACTGTACAGACCGTTTTCGTGGCTGCGGAAGAAGCCGGTGAACTGCTCCGGTGTGCCGGACATGATGAGTGCCAGGTGGGGACGGGGAACGACTATCGGGTCGCCGTCTATCTTGTACGACTGTGAGATTTCCTCGTGGTGGGCAGCCTTGCAGAGGATGTCCTCATACTTGCCGTAGTCCTGTGCGAGCGAGGAGATGAGGGTGTTGATTTCGGTGGACGACATGTGGCAGCCGAGTTCGCCGTTGGTGGCGAGCTGCTCCAGCAGACGGCTCTTGCTGGTGGTGGAGGAGGTCTTCAGGTATTTGGCTTTGGGTTCTTCGGGCTTCTTGTCGGAGTCGGGAGAACGGTGTTCGCGCAGTGCCTGATGCACTTCGGCTTCCCATGCCATTTGGGCTTTCTCGAAGGCTTTCTTCTGATCGCGACGCTGGCGGTCGTAATATTCCTGGGTGGCATCGAGCAGGCTGAGGATGAATGCCACGACGCCCTTTCCGGCTGCTGCGTTTGCCACGAGGGCATGGTAGAAGTGGGAAGAGTAGAGGGCGTTCTTGTAGAAGAAGCTGACACCGGGGAAGAGGGCGCTGCAACAGTTAAGGCTGCCAAGCAGCGTGATGTCGCGTTCGCGCGGGTCGGAAGCGTATTGCACACAGTCTTTCAGAAATTGGGGCAGACCGCTGTATGCGCTGTCGGGAATGTAGGGAGACTGGGCACGAAGTTCGTTGTTTTTTTCCAACAAATCTTCTTCTTCGGAGCCCGCATCGGGCGGCTCGGCGGGGTCATAAGGGAAATGAACCCTATTTGAACCCTCGCCGGGAATTTCCGTTTTTTGCGGAAGGGAGTCAATGAATTGATAACCAGCGGTTATACGTTGACGGATGTCTTCGGCTGTGAAATCGGTTGCAGCATAGCGGCGGATGAAGAGGCTGATAACTTCTTCCAACTCCTTTTTTGAAAAACCTTTACTGCGAGACACACGACCCAGCTTCAACGCAAGGTCGTTTCGCTCACCACGACGGAAGGGGTTGCGGTGCTCAAAGTCGTTGAGGAATTGCACCAGAAAACCGGGAGCTGTTGCTCCTGATGCTGATTTTTCTGAGTTTGTCACTCCTGAGTCTGTCACTCCTGAGATTGCTCCTCCTGAAACAGTTCTTCCTGAGTCTGTCACTTCTGAGATTGCTCCTCCTGAAACAGCTTTTCCTGAGTCTGTCACTTCTGAGATTATTCCTCTTGAAACAGTTCCTCCTGCATTTGCTGCTGTTTCTGAAATTGTTCCCGCTTCCTTTCCCGTTTCTTCTCCCCACTGCATCTTGAAAGTCTCCGCATCGGGATTGTAATACGCATCTGCGTCCCACGAATAGAAGCTGGGTTGTGTCAGGATCTTGCATTTGGAGTCGTAGTTGTGTGCGGCATGCCGGCTGACGGCTTCTCCTACGGCGGCATAAAGCTGCTCATAGTTCCGCATCACATCTTCGGCTGCCACGCGTACAAACGCCCGTACGCCGTTCTGCGAGAAACTCTTGTGCACCACTGTCACGTAGGGCAGTTCGCAGAGCAGCCGGCACACTTCGGCGGTGCGCAGCAGGGTGTGATCCATGTCTATCTGGAGCAGTCCGCTGTGCTTGACGAGGTTCTTCACTGCGTGTCCGCCGCTGCACACTCCGGCGGGTACGATGCAGGGCATCCCGTCCTTCACCCTCTGCGCTTCGGCTTCATGCCCCGGCAGGGCGGCAAGGCGGCGGTATTCCTCCACTTGTGCCTTGAATGTGTTGCTACGCACTTTGTTTACATACTCTTGCAGACTGATGGTCTGTGATTGTTTGCTTCGGACTGAGCCGAACTCGGAGATTTTCACTTCTCCTTCCGTACATGTAATTGCCATGTCTTGTTTTTATAAAATGAATACTTATTGAAGCAGACTTCTGCTCCCGCCGCTTGCAATTTATGGCGGAGGGAGAGAAAGTGTCCGTTCAATGTTTATTACCGCAAATGTACTGAAAATAAGATAGATGCTTTGTCCTGTTTATACACTTTACGACACCTATTGCGGTGTGCTGCAACACTTTGACTTTGTAAATATGTATAAACATCGTTTTGGCCGTTATTTGTGCTTTGTTAACGATTCAGGGACTTTTCCCGCTCTTTTTCCCTCTGTTCCAGCTTTTTTTCGTAGGCCTTAATCAGCTTCTCGCAGTTTTTCACTATACGCTTCAGTGTGTGATAGGCTTCGTCGCTCACCTCATACTTCCCGTCGGTTACGGTTTTGATACACTCCATGGCTTTTCTGACATGCTTCAGATATGCCCAACCTTCTTTTTTTTAGTTTCCATCATAATAAATTGTTTTTAGAATAAAGGCGGCAAAGGTATTTAATTTTTTTTCATTGCAGCGAACTTCTGCTTCCGCTTTTCCGTCATGCCTTGCATACGGTGCACTTCTCTTTCTGCTCTTCCCTCATGCCTTGCATACAGTGAACTTCTGCTTCTGCTCTTACATACGGTGCACTTCTCTTCCGCTGCTTTTCCGTTACACCTTATTATATAATACATCTTTCTGCTTCAGAATAATTTCTTAAAAAATGTAGCAGAATTGTAATGCTTTTACATATATTTTTGCGTACCTTTGCAAGTGTTTTAAGAAATATAACATTTTTCAAAAACCAATTAGAAACAATTATGTTAAAAGGAATGAGAGTTATTTTTACGCTGATGCTGGTCTTGGCGGCTATGGGCGTAAATGCACAGGTCACCACCTCGGCCATTAGCGGCAAGGTGACCGACGAACAGAATGAAACTGTAATCGGAGCGACGGTTATAGCTGTTCATGAACCTTCGGGCACACAGTATGGCGCTGTCACCAACGTGGACGGACGCTATACGATGCAAGGTATGCGTACCGGCGGCCCGTACAAACTTACAGTGTCCTACGTGGGCTATCAGAGTGCCGCCTTTACGGGCATCATGCTGGAACTGGGCAACACCTATACGCAGAACGTGAAACTGACTCCCAGCTCGGAACTGCTGGACGAAGTAGTGGTGGTGGCAGAAGCCAAAGCCGCTGCCGGAGCCGGACAGAACTTCTCCCTGGGAAAGATTGAGAACACACCGACCGTAGACCGCAACGTCTACGACATCGTGAAGAACATGCCCTTTGCCATGCCTTCCAAAATCGGCGGTATGACGTTTGCAGGCTCCAACAACCGCTACAACAGCTTCCAGATAGACGGTACGGTGAGTAACGACGTATTCGGCCTTGCCTCTTCAGGAACCAACGGAGGACAGACCGGAGCCAACCCCATCTCAATGGATGCCATTCAGGAAATACAGGTAGTAGTAGCACCCTTCGACGTTCGCCAAAGCGGATTCACTGGCGGCGGCATCAACGCCATCACCAAGCAGGGTACGAACACCACCAAAGGATCGGCCTACACCTACTTCAACAACCAGTTCATGTATGGCAAGTACAGCGCCGTACGCGACTATGCCAAGAGCGAACTCGGACAGCAGTTCACACGCACCTTCGGCGGCACACTGGGCGGAGCAATCGTGAAGGACAAACTGTTCTACTTCGTAAGCGCCGAAGCACAGAAAGAGTCTTATCCCGCCAGCATCTATCCGGGATACATCAACTCCTACCTCACTTCGGCCACAGCCAAGCAGATTGCCGATAAATACAAGGAATATACAGGCATCGACGAAGCCTACTCACAGCGCGACGTAGACCGCAAGTCCTTCGGCTTGCTGGCACGTGTGGACTGGAACATCAATCAGGACCACAAACTGGCACTGCGCTACCAGCACAACAACTCCTTCGATGACAACTACTCTCCCGGAGCATACTCCTACGTGTTCAACAACAGCGGCTACCGCATGAACAACAAGACCAACTCCATCGTTGCCGAACTGAACTCACGCCTCGGACAGAACCTCTACAACGAGTTCCGCGCCTCGGCCAGCTTCGTTCGCGACAACCGCGAAGTGGCCTATCAGGGACCCACCGTACAGATTGAAAACGTGAAAGGAAACGACGGCAAAACCAACATCACCGCCAACATCGGTACGGAATTCTCCTCCGGAGCCAACAAACTGGATCAGGACATCTATACCTTCGAGGACAACCTCTCATGGTATTTGGGAAGCCATACGATGACCTTCGGTACGCACAACGAAATCTACCGCATGAGCAACCTCTTCATTCAGGCCGTAAACGGTTCATGGTACTTCAACTCTTTGGACAACTTCCTGAACGATGCACCCTATAAATATACGTATAAGTACACCAACCCCGAACTGACAGGCGGTGACCTCCGCTACGCCCCCATCATGAAGTCGGGACAGTTCGGCTTCTATGCACAGGACAAGTGGAACATCAACACCAACCTTGAGTTGACCTACGGTATCCGCTTTGACATCCCCTTGCTCTTCAACGACCCCACAACGAACGAAGCCTTCAATACATTCGCTGCCGACAACGACATCACATCGCGCGTAGGCGAAATGCCGGGCGCCAAAGTGCTGGTTTCTCCGCGCGTAGGCTTCCGCTGGTATACGGACGACTCTCACAAGACACTGATCCGCGGCGGTGTGGGCATCTTCACCGGACGCGTACCTTTCGTTTGGTTGTCCAACGCCTACAACAATACGGGCATGGAGTCCATGGGTACTACCATCGAACCCAAACAAGGCAACAACCACACCAATACGGCCCCTTCACTGGCACAATATGCCAAAGATCCTATGGGTGCAGCCACATCAGTGGAAACCGGAGCTTTGAGACCGGACATCGTTACCGTAGACAAAGGCTTCAAGTATCCGCAAGTGTTGCGTGCCAACCTCGCACTGGAACAACGCCTGCCGGGTGACGTGAAACTGACTCTGGAGGGTATCTACTCCAAGACCATGAACAACGTGTTCTTTGAGAATCTCGCACTGAACAACAACGGCGAGAAGGTATATGCCATCCCCGGTGTGGAAGCATCTGCCGCTCCTTTCTACTCCAAGACCAAGAGCAATTACTACTCCATCGTGAACCTGAGAAATACGAACAAGGGCTATACCTACGCTTTCTCCGCTTCATTGGCGAAGAGCTTCGACTTCGGTCTGGACATGTCGGCATCTTATACCTTCGGACGTTCCAAGTCTGTGAATGACGGTACAAGCTCGGTGGCTTACTCCAACTGGAAGTATAACTACTCCCGCGACACCAACTCCGAAAACGAACTCGGCTTCTCCAAGTTCGATGTTCCTCACCGCCTCATGGCACAGCTCTCTTACACCACTCCGAAGTATCTGAACGGCTGGACAAGCACCACCATTTCCGTTATCTACAACGGTTTCTCCGGTAGCCGTTACAGCCTGACGATGAACGAAGTCAGCGACTTCAACGGTGACGGCCAGAAAGGTAACTCATTGCTTTACATCCCTACCGAAGCCGAACTGGACAACATGAACTTCGTGGATAATACGGATAAAAATGGCAAACTGATTATGAGCGCAGCAGACAGCCGTAAAGCCTTCACCGAATGGGTGAACAACGACGACTATGCCAAGAACCACCGCGGACAGTATGCCGAACGCAACTCCAACCTGAGCAACTGGGAACATGAGATAGACCTGCACTTGGCGCAAACCATCTACAACGCTCAAGGACTGGGCAAACTGGAATTTACATTCGACATCATCAACTTTGCCAACATGCTGAACAAGAAGTGGGGCGCAAGCTACAGCTCTGCCTACAACTTGTCACCGCTGACAGTGGTAAGCCTGAGTACGGATGAAAATGGTAACAGAAACCCGGGTTACGCATTTAATAATGCCAAAATCAACAAGAGTGACATCTCTTCACGCTGGCATGCACAAGTGGGCATCCGCTTGACTTTCTAAAGCCATTTTTTTTGTTTTTCTATATTTTAGTAAAGGCTATTCCGGGAAACCGGGATAGCCTTTTTTAGCATTAATATGTTATTGAAATAATTCGTTATTTACTTGTATAGATATAATAAATCCGTTACTTTTGTTTCATCCTATCTGACGGACAGAAGAATAAATGACTAAAAACAGAATGATATGGATGATACATTGAAAGTGACCGATACATATTGGGAAATGCTGAAATCGTTGAGCGATGATATAAAGTTGCGTTTGGCTACACGCCTTACGGCTTCTGTCGTAGCCGGAAAAGTCACACATAAGGATAGGACGCAGGATATGATAGAGAAACATATGGGCAAATGGAAAGATGAACGGAGTACGGAGAAAATCATAAAAGATATGTATGAAGGCCGGAAAAGTATAAAAGCTCCCCTGAACTTTGATTGAAATGAATAAATTGCCTAAATACCTGCTTGATAGTAATATCTGCATTTATATCCTTAGAGGGCAAAAGGGAATGTGTGAGCAGTTGAAAAAAATAGGCTGGCATAATTGCTGTATCTCAGAAATGACCGTTGCCGAACTTTTGTATGGTGCGGAATGCAGTAATTCCGTATCGGAAAATATAGGAGAAGTGCTGTCCTTTTGTGCTGATATGGAAGTCATACCTGTTGGTATAGCTCTGTCTGAATATGCTTCGCAGAAAGCTAAATTGAGAAGAAAAGGCACCTTGATAGATGATATAGACCTTTTTATCGGTGCAACAGCCGTTGCTATTGATGCCGTTATGGTGACAGAAAACGTGAAGCATCTCAATAGGATGGAGAATATCCGGATTGAGAACTGGGCTTCTGAAAAGTAATTCTTGTGAGTTTCTTTCTTTCTTCTTTCTTTTATAAGCAATCTTTTTCTTAGTATTTCACCGTAAATATCACCGGATTGTGGTCGCTGCACAGATCCAGATCGGGAGAGTAATAGTCGGTGCAGTCCAGTTTGGACGAATGGAAAGCATAGTCGATGCGCAGCATGTGCTTGGCGTAGCGGTAGGTGTACATATATCCATGCCCGCCTGTCTTGAAACCGTCTTGGAGGATTCCGGACAGTTGGCGGTAGGTGTAGGACGAGGGCAGGGAGTTGAAGTCTCCGCACACCAGTACGGGGTGCGGACTGGCGATGACAAGGCGGACGATGCTGTCGGTTTGGGCGGCACGCTTCACGAAGTTCTCGTGCAGGGTTTCCGCAGCATCCTGTACGGCTTGCGCTTCGCGGCGGGTGTCGTTGGCGGCGAGTTCGCGTTCCCACTTCCTGCGGTTCTGACTGACGCTGGTGGTCTGCAAGTGATTGTTCAGCAGGCGGAGGGTGTCTGCACCCAGAACAATGTCGCACGCCATGCTGCAATTGGAGCTTCGTGGGTAGGTGATGAAACGTCCTCCCGCAAGCGGGTAGCGGCTGAATACGGCAACGGGGAGAATGCCGCGAATGGAGTCGTCCGCAGGAATAAGGGCGTAGGGCCAGTGCGAAAGGGCGCGGCGCAGACTGTCTGTCGTGAAGTGGGGATTGTCACCGAACTCTTGGAAGCAAAGCACATCGACATGACGCTGCTGCATGTAACGGGCTATTTCCTTGCAGGAGTATCCGGTGATTTCGTTGCCGAAATGATGTACGTTGTAGGTGGCTACGGTGAGGCAGACGCCGGACTTGCCTTCCCGGTTCGGCGCCGGAGCAGTGGCAGGCACATCATCGTCGGTGGAACCGAACCGGACGACTGCCGTCAGATATTCCCAGTTGAAGAAGAAGGCTGCCAAAGGAACGATAGCCCACTTCTTGCGTGCCAGCGCCCAGCAAAGGGCTGTTATCAGGCAGGACACCAGTAATATCGGTACGGCAAGTCCCAGCAGGGGCATCACCACAGAGCTGTCCGGATGATAATGTCCGGAACGGGATGCTGCAATGGTAACGGCAGCCAGCATCCACGTGGCACCTACCGGCATCCAACGCAAGAGTCCTTTGACAGCGGATTTTCCCATAAACGAGATTTTAGAGGTTAGCGATTAGTGATTAGTGATTAGGGTTTAGTGATTCGTTTTTACTTTGTCACTGCATTAATCACTTTCCCGTCCAGAAACGCTTTCACATTGTCCAGCATGATCTGCATGAGGCGTTCGCGTGCTGCGGCGCTTGCCCATGCGATGTGTGGGGTGATGTAGCAGTTCTTGGCGGTGAGCAACGGGTTGTCGGGGCGGGGCGGCTCTTGTGAGAGCACATCCAGTCCGGCGGCAAGGATAGTGCCGTTGTTCAGGGCGTCGGCAAGGTCTTGTTCGTTGATGAGCGGGCCTCGTCCGGTGTTGATGAGGATGGCGTTGGGCTTCATCTGCTTCAGGCGGGCGGCATTAACCAGTTCGCGGGTGGAGTCGGTGAGGGGACAGTGCAGACTGATGATGTCGCAGTTGGCAAAGAGTTCGTCGAGCTCCGTCTTTCTGATTTCGGGGGGAAGCTGGAAGGTGGATTTGGAGGTGTAGGCATGCACTTCCATGCCGAAACCGATGGCAATGCGGGCGGTGTTGTAGCCGGTTTGTCCCAAGCCGATGATACCGATCTTCTTGCCGCGCAGTTCAATGAGCGGAGTGTCCCAGAAGCAGAAGTCGGGATTGCTGCTCCAACGGCCCTTGCGCACTTCGTCGGTGTAGTGCTGCACTTGCTGGGCTATGTTGAGGATGTGCGCAAAGACCATCTGGGCTACGGAGGGGGTGCTGTATGCCGGGATGTTGGTGACGACAATGCCCCGCTCTTTGGCAGCGGCAATATCGACAACGTTGTATCCGGTGGCAAGGACGCCGATGTATTTCAGATGGGGCAGCGCAGCTATGGTATCTGCGTTGAGCACAACTTTATTGGTCAGCAGAATATCCGCTCCGGCAGCGCGTTCCGTAACTTCCGAAGGTGCAGTGCGGTCGTAAATAATGCACTCTCCCAAACTTTTCAATTCGTCCCAGGAAAGATCTCCGGGATTGGCGGCATAACCGTCGAGAACTACTATTTTCATGATTATCGGTGATTTGGTGTTAATACTTACAGTTTAATCTTATGCTAAGTGCCTCCTGTCCCTAATCATTCCCTTTCTTTCCCCATAGGGCTTGCATCCTTTCTTTGTGCTTTTGTTCGGCGGGGTTGTCCTGCGGTTGCCAGATGCGGTGGTCTTTCAGGTCGTCGGGCAGGAACTGCTGGCGGACAAAGTTGCCGGGATAGTCGTGGGCATATTTATAGTTGTCGCCGTAGCCAAGCTGTTTCATCAGTTGGGTGGGGGCGTTGCGCAGGTGCAGGGGGACGGGCAGGTTGCCTGTCTGCCGCACCAGGGAGAGGGCATCGTTGATTGCCATGTAGGCGGAGTTGCTTTTGGGGCTGGTGGCGAGGTAGATGGTGGTCTCTGCCAGTGGGATGCGTCCTTCGGGCCAGCCCACTTTCATGATGGTGTCGAAGCAGGCATTGGCAAGCAACAGGGCGTTGGGGTTTGCCAGTCCGATGTCCTCGGAAGCGGAGATGACAAGGCGACGGGCTATGAAAGCGGGGTCTTCGCCGCCTTCCACCATGCGTGCCAGCCAGTAGATGGCTCCGTCGGGGTCGCTGCCGCGAATGGACTTGATGAAGGCGGAGATGATGTCGTAGTGCATTTCGCCGTCTTTGTCGTAGGCAAGGGGATTCTGCTGGAGGCGTTCGGTCACCATCTCATCGGTGATGACCACAGGGTCGCCGGCTTCGGACTGCACAACGAGGTCGAGGATGTTGAGCAGCTTACGGGCATCGCCGCCACTGTAACGGAGCATGGCGGTAGTCTCCCTGAGCTCTATCTGCCGTTCTTTCAGTTGGACATCCGTCGTTACGGCACGTTGCAGGAGTTCCAGCAGGTCGTCTTTCTCCAGCGATTTCAGCACGTAGAGCTGGCAGCGCGACAGCAGCGGACGGATCACCTCGAACGAGGGGTTCTCGGTGGTGGCGCCTATCAGTGTCACCGTACCCTGCTCCACCGCACCGAGCAGCGAGTCTTGTTGCGACTTGCTGAAACGGTGGATTTCGTCGATGAACAGTATGGGGCTTGCCTGTGAGAAGAAACGGTTGCTCTTGGCGCGGTCTATCACGTCGCGCACGTCCTTCACACCGCTGGTGACGGCGCTGAGGGTGTAGAATGGCGTTTCCAGCTTGTTGGCTATAATCTGCGCAAGCGTTGTCTTGCCCACTCCCGGAGGGCCCCACAGGATGAAGGAGGAGATGCGTCCTGCGTCAATCATCTTGCGGAGCACCGCTCCCGGTCCTACCAAGTGTTTCTGACCGATGTATTCGTCTAATGTCTTCGGTCTGAGACGTTCTGCCAATGGTTGCATAAATCGCTAAAAGATCATCAGTATCATAAACCGTACTCCGCCTTTCTTCACTCCCGGAATGTCGGTATAGGTGAGGCGGCGCACATATTCTATATGCAGCAACTTGAAGATGTTGTAGATGCCCACGCTGGCTTCGACGTAGGGCGTATGGCCCATGACATGGCTGGTGGGCATGCCGTCGCGCATAGGGAAGAGGAACAGGTCGGAATTGCTGCTTTTGTAGGGGTTGTTCTTGTCGGTCAGTGTGCCCCACATGCCGCGGATGCGGAACATCTCTCTCCACTTCAGCTTCTTGATGAGGGGAATGCGGTTGAAGAGCTTCCCGTTCATGTCGTAGCTGAGGGCGAGCGAGGCGTAACGGTCGTTCAGGAATTCCATGTTGTCGATGAGGTTGAACGATTCGTTGTTCTGGGTGATGTATGAAAGGTTTGCCATAGGCAGGTTCAGCAGCGGGAAGGGGACGGTGTTCCACTGTGCGCCTGCGCGGGCTGTGACGTCCAGCTTGCCCCATGAGCCGAACCAGAAGCGCTTGCGGATGCTGGCTTCCGTAAGGTTGAAGTTGTATTCGCCGCCCAGCACGCCTTTCAGTCCGACGGTGTGCGAAAGGGTGAAGGTGGGCGCATCCAGCGATACGGGTACGCGGCGCTGCTTGGTGTTGACAAACGTCTCACCGGGGGCATAACGCAGGGTCAGACCCAGTTCGGTGGTGGTGATGTCGTGCACCAGTGTGTTCTTCTCGTCCCACTCGCCGGGAGTGGTTCCGTTGTTCTTCCAGTATTGCAGCATGCCGGCAGGCTGGTCGTTGCGGTGGCGTGCCATGGCCTTGACGGAGAAGCCGGTGTTGGTCTCCAGTTCGTAGGTGAGGGTGGCGTCGCGCATGTACGACATCTGGTCTACGGTGGTCCATTTCCAGCCGACGAACATATTGTCCTTGTCCGTTGCCAGATACTTGTCCATGGGAGACATCACGTCGTAGGTGTACTGGAAGGCGAGGTAGTGCTTGGGGAATTCCCAAAGGACGTATTCGCGCTTGTTGAAGGAGTAGGCGGCCTGTCCGGAGTAGAACCATTTCTTGTCCCGCGTGCCGTAGGCCCCGTAACCGCTGAAACTCCAGTGAGGATGCAGGTTGCCGGTGGTCATGCCGCTGAGACGGAAACGGGTGCCGTTCACGTAGTTACTGGTGATCATGGTGTTGATGGGTCCGAAGTCGAACTTGCTGGGGTGCTTCTTGCTGCCCGTCTCCACGAAGTTCTCTATCAGCGCCTTTGCACCGAAAATGACGTATTTGAAGCCCGGTATCTGCTCGATGCGGTTCATGAATACGTCCATGGAGCTTTCCTTCTTGGTGAGTGGCACCTGACGCACTTTGGCCCAGTATTCGTCACTCTTGGCAAGCATGTTGGCTTCCTTGATGACGTTCCCTTTCAGGCGGAAAAGACGGGGTTCTATCTCGTCGAATTTATAGTCGCTGTACTTGGTGGTGCGCTGCACTTCCAGTCCTTGTATGCCTTTCATCAGGGCGAGTTCTACGGTCATGTCGTCGTCGGTGAGCACCCAGTTGCTGTCGGGCAGTTGCTCAAACTGCTGCACGATGTCGAGGTTCTCCACGAAGTTGACGCCTGTCTTTTTGGGCAGGTTCATAATGGCTTTCTTTACGGCGTAGGTGGAGTCTTTCACCACGTACAGGTGTCCGGTGAAGCCGAAGTCCTGTGAGTTCTGGGGCACGAAAGTGAGGTGGACGCATTCTTGCTTGTCCACCATGAGCGTGTCCATGAGGTAGAACTTGTAGAAGCTGATGGCTCCGCGTCCGATGGGGCTGACGAAGCGGCGTTGCAGCAGGCGGATGTCGTCATCGTAGATGTTGACGTCGGAAAAGACGTCGGTGAGGATCGTGCCCAGCATATCGCCTGTATTGAAGAATTCTTCGATGCCGCTGGAGTTCATACCCTCGATAATGGTCTTTTCGCTTTTGGGATTCTTACGGTAGATGGTCTTGGAGGAGGTCTCCTTAATGGAGATGGGCAGGATCATCTTGTTGGTTTTGGGCGATACCTCCACCTGATCCTTGAAGAAGGAGAATTTCTTGTAGATGCCTTTCTCCATTTTCTCCGGCGTGACGTCGTTGACGGACATCTTCATCTTCTCGTACTTCTGGTACTGGTAATAGTCGTTCTCCTCCAGCTTCAGGGCTTTCTTGTTCTCGATGACTTTCTTCATGAACTCTACGGCAGGGTTGTTCTTGCGCGAGTACTTCTCTTTCTTGGGCTTGACAACAACCTCGGAGAGCATCACATCGGCAGGAGCCAGCTCCACGTTGAGTACTTTTGTGCCGGGGGCGAATTTCACTTTTTTGGTGATGTAACCTATGGCGGAGAATGTCAGCTCATTCCAGCCTTTACGAGTCTCTACCTGGTATTCTCCCTCTGCATTGGAGATGCCTCCCACGCCTTTTCCTTCATATTGTACGGTGATGTACATCAGCGGTTCGTGGGTGAGAGAGTCTGTTATGACCCCTTTTATCTGCGCCGACACACCGGTGGAGACGGATAACAGAAGCAGGAGAAGCAGAGCTATGCTATATATTTGTTTCATACATTTCATAATCAATTTGCAAAGTTAGCAATTTGCAGTTAATCAAGAAGCAAATATTTTTTAAAGAATAAGAGGGATACTTAAGAGAGAGCGAGAGCTTTTCTATATCTTTTCTCCGTTTATCAACGTCTGTACGATGCGCTCGGCTGTACGTCCGTCCCAGCGGTCGGGCAGGGTGGTGTGTTTCCAGTCGCCATGCAGCAGTTTGTCGAGAGCGGCGGAGAGGGCAATGGAGTTCTCCCCGACGAGCTCATTGGTTCCGAAACGCCACGTTTCCGGGTGTTCGGCGTAGGTGTTGAGCGTGATGCAGGGCACATCGAGGAAAGTGGCTTCTTCGGCAATGTTGCCGGAGTCGGTCACGATGCCCTTGGCCTGGTTGATGAGGAAGCCGAAGTGCAGATAGCTCTGGGGCGGCAGGATGTGCAGGTGGGGCATGTCAAGCCCCAGTGATTTTATGGCGCGTTCCACGTAGGGATGCATGGGGGCCACGACAGGCATGTCGCCAGCCTTCGCTGCCAGCGTCTGCATCAGGGAACAGAGTACGGCTTTCTTTTCCAGCAGGTCGTGGCGGTTCAGGGTGAGCAAGAGGTAGTTTCCCTTGCGCAGTCCGAGGGTGGAGAACCATAGCGGCTGCATCAGGCGGTGGCGGTTGTAGCGGATGGTGTCGATGAGTATATTGCCCACGTAGTGGATGTATTCCGGTATCATCCCTTCTTGGTTGAGGTTGCGGTTGGCCACCATTCCGGCAGTGAAGAGGTAGTCGGAAATGGCGTCTACGATCGTGCGGTTCACCTCACGCGGCATATTCATATCGAACGAACGCGTACCGGCAATGACATGGGCTACCTTCAGACCGCGCTTCTTGGCTACGATGGCGCAGCTCATGGTGGCGGTCATGTCGTCCACCACCAGCACTACTTGGGCGGGATGTCCGTTGAGTTCCTCTTCGAAAGCGAGCATAATGGAAGCCGCCACCCGCGAATGGTCGCGTCCGCTGATGCCCAAGTAAGCGTCGGGCTTAGGCATGGCGAGGTCGGAAAAGAGCGAGGCATCCAAAGTGGTGTCGTCCTGAGGACCGGTGTAGACTATGCGATAGGATATGTTTTTACCCGCTTCTCTGGCTGCGTCTATGGCGCGGCACAGGGGGGCAATCTTCATGAAGTTGGGACGTGCGCCCGATACGATGGTTATTTTCATTGCTCATATAAATTGGTGAGACAAAAATACATTTTCTTAGGGAAATTATTTGTTACTTTGCAAAAAAAGAAATCCTTTCATGCCTACATTTGTTCAGATACTCGACTTTATTGGCACATTTGCCTTTGCCATCAGCGGCATACGCCTTGCTTCGGCGAAGCGCTTCGACTGGTTCGGCGCTTATGTGGTGGGGTTCGTAACAGCCATTGGAGGCGGTACGATACGTGATCTCCTGCTGGATGTCACTCCCGGCTGGATGACAGATCCTATTTATCTGATATGTACCGGACTGGCCTTGCTGTGGGTTATCTTCTTCGGGAAGCACCTCATACACCTGCACAACACGTTCTTCATCTTCGATACTATCGGCTTGGCACTGTTTACGGTGGTGGGAGTGGGCAAGAGCCTCTCTCTGGGCTATCCCTTCTGGGTGGCAATCATCATGGGCAGCATTACCGGAGCTGCGGGGGGCGTGATACGCGATGTCTTTATCAATGAAATTCCTCTCATATTCCGTAAAGAGATTTATGCAATGGCATGCGTGGTGGGCGGTACGGCCTACTGGATATGCGAGCTGGCGGGCATGCACTCCTACGGTTGCCAGGTGATAGGCGGGATGTCTGTGTTCATCACCCGTATCCTTGCTGTGAAATATAAGATATGTCTGCCCATACTCTCCGGAAACGACGGGGAGGAAGAGGGGAAAGAAAGCTGACTTTTAGATGCCTTTTCCGGTGCTTGTGTTTGCCTGTAATGACGGTGTGCTTTCATTACAGGCAAACATTTCTTGTGACCCCAACCTGTGTTCTTCTCTTCATAGGGCCTGTTTTTATTTATCTTATGGTAATATTACTATAATTTAGCGCTAAAATCACCTCTCACGCCCGTTTATGTTGTTTCCGCATCGCCTGAAAACTGCCAAAACAGGGGGGAATATCTGTCAAATGTTAGTTTTCACCCCAAAGACTACCCGTATTCCATCCCTCCTGATTCGGAAATTTCCGTATACTTGCAACCACTAAACCTAAACGAATATTAACCATAAAAAAAATTAGCAAAGTATGAACACTTACAGTTTTAGAAAAGATTTGCTTGCTGTGCAAGAAGAACTGCTTCGCTTTGCATACAAATTGACGTCCGATCGGGAAGAAGCGAATGATTTGTTGCAGGAGACCTCTCTTAAAGCCTTGGATAATGAAGACAAATACGAGCCCGATACCAATTTTAAAGGTTGGATGTACACCATTATGCGTAACATCTTTATCAATAACTACCGCAAGATAGTACGTGAGCAGACGTTCGTCGACCAGACCGACAACCTGTACCATCTGAGCCTGCCGCAAGATTCCGGCTTTGCCAGTACCGAAGGAGCTTACGACCTGAAGGAAATGCACCGCATCGTCAATTCATTGCCACGTGATTATAAAGTGCCGTTTTCCATGCACGTCTCCGGATTTAAGTACCGCGAGATAGCCGAACGCCTGGGACTGCCTCTTGGAACAGTAAAAAGCCGCATCTTCTTCACAAGACAGAAGCTGCAGGAGGAATTGAAGGATTTCATTTGATAAATTAAGAATTAGAAAACTTTTAATGCTTGATTTACTAAATGATATAAAACATATCTTTTGAGTGAATAATTATAGGATTATTTTGACTATATGTCAGAATAATCCTTTATATTTGTATATACCAAGTTAACCTGATGAACAAATCGTAAATTACCTATTGCAATGAAAAAAGAAATCAAATTCAGTCTTGTTTACCGCGATATGTGGCAGTCGTCCGGTAAATATCAGCCGAGAGTGGATCAGTTGGTGCGCATCGCCCCGCTGATTATCGAAATGGGATGCTTTGCCCGCGTCGAGACCAACGGCGGAGCCTTCGAACAAGTGAACCTTCTCTATGGCGAGAACCCGAATAAAGCGGTTCGTGCCTTTACCCAACCCTTCAAGGATGCAGGCATACAGACCCATATGCTCGACCGCGGGCTGAATGCGTTGCGCATGTATCCCGTACCCGCCGACGTGCGCCGCCTGATGTACAAGGTGAAACATGCGCAAGGCGTGGACATCACCCGCATCTTCTGCGGACTGAACGAAACGCGCAACATCATCCCTTCCATCCGTTATGCACTCGAAGCCGGAATGATTCCGCAGGCGACGCTCTGCATCACCCATTCGCCTGTGCACACAGTGGAGTATTATGCCCGCATAGCCGACCAACTCATTGAGGCCGGAGCACCCGAAATCTGCTTGAAGGACATGGCGGGTATCGGTCGTCCGGGGATGCTGGGAGAACTGACGAAGACAATCAAAGAAAGGCATCCCGACGTATTGATACAGTATCATGGGCATAGCGGACCGGGACTTTCGATGGCTTCCATCCTCGAAGTCTGCGAGAACGGCGCCGATATCATAGATGTGGCCATGGAACCCATGTCGTGGGGAAAGGTGCACCCGGATGTTATTTCCGTACAGGCAATGTTGCGCGATAAGGGTTTCCAAGTGCCCGACATCAACATGAAAGCCTACATGAAAGCTCGTGCCATGACGCAGGAGTTTATAGATGACTTTCTCGGCTATTTTATGGATCCCACCAACAAGCATATGTCGTCCCTGCTCTTGAAATGCGGGCTTCCGGGCGGCATGATGGGCTCTATGATGGCAGATTTGAAAGGTGTACATTCCGGCATCAATATGATACTGAAAGGTAAGAACCAGCCCGAACTCAGCATAGACGACCTGCTGGTGATGCTCTTTGATGAAGTGGAATATGTATGGCCCAAACTGGGGTATCCGCCTTTGGTAACTCCGTTCAGCCAGTACGTCAAGAATGTGGCGCTGATGAACGTGATGCAACTGGTGAAAGGTGAAGAGCGCTGGACAATGATCGACAATCATACCTGGGACATGATTCTGGGCAAGAGTGGCCGCTTGCCGGGCGAACTGGCTCCTGAAATCATTGAACTTGCCAAATCCAAAGGCTACGAGTTTGTCGATACCGACCCGCAATCCAATTATCCGGACGCTTTGGACGACTACCGTAAAGAAATGGACGAGAACGGCTGGGAATATGGCGAGGACGATGAGGAGCTTTTTGAACTGGCCATGCACGACCGGCAATATCGTGACTATAAGTCGGGTGTTGCCAAGAAGCGTTTCCAAGATGAACTGGAACGTGTCAAGGATGCATCTATGATGAAGAACGGATATTCGGAAGAGGAAATAAAGAAACTGAAACGGGCCAAAGCAGACCCTATCATAGCTCCGTCCAAAGGACAGGTGCTTTGGGAGGTTTCGGTAGAAGGGCCGTCGGCAGCACCGTTCATCGGACGCAAGTATCAGCATGACGAGGTGTTCTGTTATCTCTCCACCCCTTGGGGAGAATACGAAAAGGTGATGACCGGATTTACCGGTCGTGTTGTGGAAATATGTGCCCAGCAAGGCGCCAATGTCAATAAAGGAGATGTGATAGCATATATCCAAAGAAGCGATATCTTTGCGTAAATAGAAGAATAAGTGAAAAGGGCCGTATCATTGCTCTCCGAAAGGGAGGGAGGATACGGCCCTTTTATATTTACCTTTTACAAGTTGCGGCTTTCCCCGGCACTCATTTTTGCTTTTGCACATCTTTCTCTTCCAAATGTCTTTCTATCACTTCTTTAAGTTCCTCTTGCTTGTAGGGCTTTGTCAGGAACTCATTGCATCCGGCCTTCAGGGCTGCTTGCCTGTCACACTCGTAGGCATAGGCGGTGAGGGCGATAATGGGTATTTTGGGCGAAAGTTCACGAATGATTTTCGTAGCATCCAGACCGTCGAGGTTGGGCATCTTCATATCCATCAGGATGAGGTCGGGATGCAGCTCTTCAAATATTGTTACAGCCTCCATGCCGTCCTTGGCACGTTCCAAATGGTATGACTTTCCCAAAATGGCCTTGACGAGAATATAATTGCTGTCTGTATCTTCCGCCACCAGTATGGTGGGAAGACCGGGCTTTGAGGATTCATGGGGCTGTTCGGAGCCTTGATGCTCTTCGCCGGAAAGGGAAGCATTGTTTTCCTTTTGGGCATAGGTTGGGGCGTTGACGCCCGATTTATGTATGTCGGCATGCTTGTCTGCTGTTTCTTCTTGTTTCTCAGGCAGGGTAAAGGTGAAGGTGGTTCCTTTGCCCATTTCCGAGCTGGCAGAGATTGTGCCGCCCAACCGTTCAATAATGGTTTTGCAGATGGACAATCCCAGTCCTGTGCCTTGTGCGAAGCTATTCATCTTGACGAAACGTTCAAAGACCTTGTCCAACTTGCCGGCTTCGATGCCGATGCCGGTGTCGCTGACGTGGAACTCTATCCCGTCTCCTTTGCGGCGATACCCATAGCTGACTTTGCCCTGGGTGGTGAATTTAAAGGCATTTCCGATAAGGTTGGATATCACCTGGAAGATGCGGTTCTTGTCTCCTTCGATGGTTATCTCTTCGTCCGAAGGCTCGTAGATGAGTTTCACCCCCTGCGGACAGCGGAACTTCAGCGCATCGTATATTTCCCTGCAGAGTGAATGTAGGCGGACGGGAGTGATAGTGAACTCCACTATGCCTGCTTCAATCTTGGAAAGGTCGAGAATCTCGTTGATTAGTTGCAGCAGCCGTTCGTTGTTGGCTTCCACAATGTCGTAGAAGCTTTTCCGTTCTTCGGCATCGGTGCTTTCGGCAATGATTCTGGAAAAGCCTACAATGGCATTGAGCGGGGTGCGTATTTCGTGGCTCATGTTGGCAAGGAAGGCGGACTTCAATTGGTCGGAAGCCTCTGCCTTTTCTTTGGCAACGAGGAGTTCCTGCTTCATCCGTTCCATTTCGGTGATGTCCCATTCGATGCTCAGCAGGATAGGGGAGAAGTCTTTGCTCTCGATGCGCATTTTCCGTTTGTCGAGGATGATGGATTTGCCGTTTTGGTCGTACTCCTCGGTGATCCAATGCTTTTCGATGCCGGTTTCGGCTATCTCCATGTCCTGCTTTCTCTTTTTCTGTGCGATGTCAAAGGGGTAGAAGTCGAAGTCGTCTTTGCCCAACGCTTCCTTCATGGGGATGTTCCGGTTGTACGATTCACGATTACGGTATAAGTACTTGAATTTGTTTTTGATGTCTTTCACGACGATGCCTGCCGGAAGATTCTCAATGGTCTTGTCCATCACTTGGCTGAACCGTTTGATCTGTTGCTCGTCCTTGATGCGCTGCGTGATGTCTTTTCCGAACGCCCACAGGCTGTATTCGCCTTCGTCGCTTGTCACCCAAAAGGCATTGCCTTCCATGGCCAGCACTTCCGGGTGGAGGGGCAGAGGGTCGTAGAAGATGAACCCTTTGCGTTGGCTTCCTTTGGGTATGGACGCTTTTATTCTGTTCCACTCTTCCTCGTTGCGTGCGTGCGAGTTCACCTGATAGATTTTCAGTTGGGTGATATCATCTGTCAGTCCGATGTTGTGGTGCTGCCTGAAGAAGCGGTTGGCAAATATGAGGGTTCCGTCTTCGTGGGCGGCAAAGATGTCTTCGGTGGCGTTGTTGATGGCATGCGTCAGCAGGGTGATGTCATTGCGCCGCTGCTGGATATCGGTGATGTTCTGTATGTATCCTTCGAGGACAGTGTGTCCACCGGGTCGTTTCTCGCAGGAGAAGGTCTTTTGGCGGATATAGAACACTTTTTGCCGGAAGTGGATGCGATACTCCACGCTTTCTTTCATGTCTCCTTGCAGGTTCTCGTCGAGCCATTTGCAGAATATCTCCCTGTCTTCGGGCAGTATGTGTGTTATGTAGCTGTCGAGTGAGACGGTCTGTTGTTCCTCATCGAGCGTGATGTCGGAGTATCCGGAGTAGCAGATGCATTCCTTGCCGGAGTCGTACCACCACCTTCCGATGAGCGCTACTTTCTGTATTTCGTTCAGCTCGTAATTCTTCTTTTCCAACTCCAGTTTGCGCTGGCTTCGTTCTGTGATGTCGCGATATTGGCAGAGCACCATATCTTCGTAGGGGCGCATGATGCACTTGAAGAAGTAGGTCTTGCTGTCGGTGGCAAGCTCATAGTTCCGGCTGGAGACTTCTCCTCGCAGAAGCACTTTCTTGAACTCCGGGTAGATTTTCCGGTAAGTGGAGGGTGGCAGCAGCTGGAGTATGTTCTTGTCCAACAACTGGTCTTCTGTCAGAAACCATAGGTTGATGTCGTGCACTGCGATGTCCACGCAAACGCCGTTCCGATCCAGTAGGATCATGGTGTCTGACGTCAGGTTCAACAGCTTTTCGGCATTCTCTGCCTTTTTCAGGATGTTTTTCATTTTTCTATCGGTTAAGCTCTTTGTGCCTTTTCCCATGCGCCATTGGTCTGTCCCCGGCGTTTGCGCAGGTAGTTGAAGCCACGTACAACGTTGATGTTCATGAAAAGGAAATAGTAGGGAACAAAGAGTATCTTATTTTTGATGCGTTTCTTTGACAAATAATATCCCCAGCTCGCCATGAGGTAGAACAATGTTTGCAAGAGCCAGATGACGGCATAGAACAAAGGAGAGTCTGTCGTAAAAATAAGAATTGTGTTCAGAGGAAGTAATGAGAATAGTAAAACAGGTGTCAGCGACCACCGTAGTACGCGGTGGGAGATATATTGGAAACAAAATGTGCCGTAGCGCAACGGGTTGAGCAGTGTGCGCAGGCGCCAGACGGACTGTAAACCGCCGGCAGCGATCCGCACTTTCCGTTTTTCCTCTTCGTGCATGTCTGCCGAACCGCTTTCGGTGGCATAGGCATCGGCACAATAGGCGATGGTGTATCCGCGCATCACGATGCGCAGGGAGAGGATGAAATCGTCCAGCAAGGTGTCAGCAGGCATTTCCTCGAACAGTTCGCGGCGGATGGCGAACAGCTCGCCGGCTGCTCCTACTGCGGAGTAGAGGCGGGCATCGAGTTTCTTGAGAGCGGATTCGTATTTCCAGTAGAGGCCCTCGCCACCGGATGCGGCGTTGTCTTTGGCCTGTACGGCGATGCGCTTTTCTCCTGCCACGCAGCCCACTTTGGGGGTGGCAAAGGCATGTACTATTTCGCGCAATGCTTCGCGGTTGAGGTGTGTGTTGGCATCGGTGAAGACAACGAGCGGTGTGGTTACGAAGCGGATTCCCCGGTTCAGCGCAGCGGTTTTTCCCTGCCGTTGGGGCTGGTGGAGTACGGTGACTTGCGGCCAGTGCGAAAGGCGTTCGTTGGTACGGTCGTTGCTGCCGTCCGTCACCCAAAGTATATGCAGTTTGTCGGCAGGATAGTCCAGAGCAAGGCAGTTGCGCATTTTCTCATCTACGACGTCTTCTTCGTTGTAGGCGGCGATGAACAGCGTCAGGTCGGGGAGGGAGTCATCTGCCGGTGGGGGTGTGGCGGCTGTTTTGCGAAAACATTCCTTCAGTTTGACAAGGGCATAGAGGATCATTCCATAACCTATATATGTATAGAACACAATGAATAAGCCGATCCAAAAGATGATTTCGAGAGCCCCCATCAGTATTAGAATATAAATAATTATCTTTCAGTAATTTGAGATTAACGTCCAAAGATATGTATAATCTTTTAGTGCTGCAAGGGAAAGGAGGAATATATTGTTGATTTATGGTGAGCGGTTAATCATCAATCATCAAATTGCCAATGTCAATCACCCAATTGTCAATGTTAATCATCCAATTGTCAATGTCAATCACCCAATTGTCAATGTTAATTACAGAATTGTCAATGTCAATCACAACCGAATCCTTTTTCTTAAAAAGCCTCGGTCATGTTGAAGTAGAACAATGTTTGGTTGTTTACTGTGTTTTTACCCAAATCCAGACGCACGTTCATACGGGGCTGCACTTCGATGCGCAGGCCTACGCCATAGTTGGGCAGCACACCTTCAATCTTGCCCATGGTGGGGCCCATGAAGCCGCATCCGGTCCATGCCACGAAGCCGATGTGGTGCAGCATGCGCTTCATCCAGTTGCTCCGGTCGGTATTTATCATCTGGCGGTATTCGGCCATGATGACATGAGAGGATTTGTCACGATATTGTCCCATGTAGTAGCCGCGCAGGTCGAAGGGAGTGCCGGTCAGTGAATATTGGGTGAGGGGGACGTTGCCGAACACGTTTTTGCTTTGCGCTGTCCAGGCGAGCACCTTGCGGCGGCCTACGGACTTGTACTGGCGGTAGTCCATTTCCAGTCGGTAGAAGTTGTTGTCGCTGCCAAACGCCTTGCTGTACATCATACCCCGGAAGTCAAGGTAGACGCCTTTGTAAGCGTTGGCGGGGATGTCGCGGCTGTCGTAGGTGAGGAGGAAGCCCAGGCCGGAGTTGAAGTTCTTGTAACCGCTTGCCGTACCGCCGGCTGCCACGTAGTCTGGTTCTTCTATGAGATGTTTGGCGGGATCGGTGATTTTGTCGTAGTTGATGTCCACTTGGGGGCCGGCAAACACGTTGCTTTCGCCCAAACGGAACAGAAACCAGGGATTGATTTGTATGCCGCTGTAACGATATTTGCTGGTGCTGTCGCTACGGATGTAATTCTTGTTCGTATTGTAGCCTATGCCGTAGAAGTTGTCCTCAGTGTTCTTGTAGACGAATTTTCCGAAGATGCGGAAGCGGTCGCCTTTAAAGAAGAGTTGCGGTTTCACCATCAGGTTGACGCCGCCCTTGAACATATAGGCTATGGACATCGGCAGCACCGAACGCAGTTGTGTGGTGTCGCCGGGATTCATACGGAAGGTCATCAGGGCGCTTCCGCCTATCAGCGCACCGAAGTCGGGTGTATAGCTTGGGCCACCCAATATGTTGTAATGGAAATTTCTGCGAGCCACCCTTTGTTTGCGCAGTTCCTTTTTGCTCAGTGCAGGAGTTGTGTCGTTGGTAACCGTAGGGGACTGTTCTTGTGCTGAAACACTTACAGTTGTCAGTATAATAGTAAATATACCCAGTATATATCTTTTCATATCGTACGAATGTGGCTGCAAAGAAAACTATTTTATTTGAATCGGTTTTTAGAAGAATAGATAATAAATCTAAAGAGGGCGCTAAAATTATCAAAAAAGACATTACATTTGCCTTTTCATCGGTCTCGTGGTACGGAAAAATCCGTTCCGTAAGATGAATTTGTTTGCCTTGCGGGATGAGACGGATCATCTCACGAGATGATTTTTGGGGGCTCGTGGGATGAATTTGTTTCTTATATCAACATACATAATACATACATATATACATCTTGACATGAATAAACGTTTTTTATCTGTAATTGTTTTCGGCACCGCACTGCTTTCGGTGCAGGCACAGGACGGCCAAGGCGGAATCACTTCTGCCATGCTCAGTCAAATCCAGCAAAGCTATCAAGGGACGGCGTCCGACAAGGCGCTGCGCAATGCCATTGGCAACAACGACATCCGCAAGTTGGCGCTCAATCAGGAGAACATGCAGGGCATGGATACCCATTTCTCCATTAAGGTGGACTCCAAAGGCATCACCGACCAGAAGTCCTCAGGGCGTTGCTGGCTCTTCACAGGGCTGAACGTGATGCGTGCCAAAGCCCTTGCACGCTATGGTTTCCGGTCTTTCGAGTTCTCGGAGATATATCCTTTCTTTTGGGACCAGCTGGAGAAGTCCAACCTTTTCCTGCAAGGCATCATCGACACTGCGGAAAAGCCGTTGGACGACAAAACAGTGGAGTGGCTGCTGAAACATCCGTTGAGTGACGGAGGCACATTCACCGGAGTGGCGGATATCGTTTCCAAATACGGCCTTGTGCCCAAGTGTGCCATGCCGGAGACCAACAGTAGCGAGAACACCGCCCGTATGGCCAATCTCATTTCTCTGAAGCTGAAGGAATACGCCCTCCGGCTCCGCGACCTCGCTGCCAAAGGCGCCAAGCCTGCCGCCCTGGAGAAGGAGAAAACCGCCATGCTCGGCACTGTCTACCGCATGCTGGTGCTGAACTTGGGCGTTCCGCCTACGGAGTTCGACTACGTGCGCACCGACGCACAAGGCAACCCGGTGGAGACGGAACATCACACCCCGATGTCTTTCCTTGAGAAGTATGGTGACAAACAACTGCTCACCAACTACGTGATGCTGATGAACGATCCCAGCCGCGAGTATTACAAATGCTATGAGATTGACTACGACCGCCACCGCTACGACGGCAAGAACTGGACTTACGTCAACCTGCCCGTAGAGGACATCAAGCAAATGGCCATTGCTTCTCTGAAAGACAGCACCATGATGTATTTCTCCTGCGATGTGGGTAAGTTCCTGAACTCGGAACGCGGCCTGCTTGATGTGAAAAATTATGACTACGAATCACTCATGGGAACCACCTTCGGAATGGATAAGAAGCAACGCATTCAGACCTTCTCCAGCGGCTCCTCGCATGCCATGACGCTGATGGCTGTGGATTTGGATAAAGACGGGAAGCCGGTCAAATGGATGGTTGAGAATAGTTGGGGCGCCGACAGCGGCTATAAAGGCCACCTCATCATGACGGACAACTGGTTCGACGAATATATGTTCCGTCTGGTAGTGGAAACCAAATATGTCCCCGCTCAAATAATGGAACTTTTCAAACAAAAACCTGTCCGCCTGCCGGCATGGGACCCGATGTTCGCAGAAGAAAAAGATTAGTGGTTAGTGATTAGCGATCTCTCCGTCCTAATCGCTATTCACTCTTCTCGTGTTCGTTAACGAAAGGAATTACGGAAATTTCTCCGTAATTCCTTTCTTTTTTGCTACTTATTCACATTCTTTTTTGCTACTTTTGCGGGCAAATTAATGAAACCATTATTTTATATAAACGCATGGCAAATGTAATTAAGTTACGCAAAGGCCTTGACATCAACCTGAAAGGCAAAGCTGCCGAAGAGTTTATGTCTGTGAAAGAGCCGGGATTTTACTCGTTGGTGCCCGATGATTTTACAGGTATCACTCCGAAAGTGGTGGTGAAAGAACAGGAGTATGTAATGGCCGGGGGACCCTTGTTTATCGACAAGAATCATCCTGAATTGAAATTTGTTTCGCCCGTAAGCGGCGTAGTGACGAGCGTGGAACGCGGTGCACGTCGTAAGGTGCTGAACATCGTGGTAGAGGCTGCCGCTGAGCAGGACTACGAGGAATTCGGCAAGATGGATCCGTCCAAGATGAGTGCGCAGGAAGTGAAGGAAGCATTGCTGCAAGCCGGTATGTTCGCTTTCATCCGCCAACGTCCGTATGATGTGATCGCCGATCCGACGGTGACTCCGAAGGCAATCTTCATTTCTGCTTTCGACAGCAATCCGTTGGCTCCCGACTTCGAGTTCGTCTTGAAAGGCGAGGAAGCAAACTTCCAGACAGGACTTGACGCTTTGGCCCGAATGGCAAAGACGTACCTGAGTATCAGTGTAAAACAAAAATCAGCCGCACTCGTACAGGCAAAGAACGTTACCGTTACTGCTTTCGACGGTCCTAATCCGGCTGGTAACGTAGGTGTACAAATCAACCACACCTCTCCCGTAGTGAAAGGCGAGACGGTATGGACCATCGGTGCGGAAGCCGTAATCTTCATCGGCCGTTTGATGAACACCGGTCGCGTGAATTTCACCCGTACCGTAGCCGTAACAGGCAGCGAAGTGCTGAAACCCGCTTACTGCAAATTGCAGGTAGGAGCATTGCTGACCGATGTGTTCAAGGGTAACGTAACCACCGATAAAGACCTGCGCTACATCAGCGGCAACGTGCTGACAGGCAAGAAGATTGCCGCCAACGGTTTCCTCGGCGCTTTCGACAGCCAGCTCACCGTAATCCCCGAAGGAGATGAAATCCACGAAATGCTGGGCTGGATTATGCCGCGCTTCAATCAGTTCAGTGTCAACCGTTCTTATTTCAGTTGGCTGATGGGCAAGAAAGAATATGTGATCGACGCCCGCATCAAGGGTGGCGAACGTCATATGATTATGTCGGGCGAGTACGACCGCGTATTCCCTATGGACATTTTCCCCGAATATCTGTTGAAGGCCATTATTGCAGGAGACATCGACCGCATGGAGGCTTTGGGTATCTACGAAGTAGCTCCTGAGGACTTTGCACTTTGCGAATTCGTATGTTCTTCCAAAGTGGAAATCCAACGCATTGTTCGTGCCGGTCTCGACATGCTTCGTGCCGAAATGGCGTAAACTAATTATGAATGATAAATTTATGAATTATGAATTGTGCCAAAAGGCAGTTCGCCGATTTATAACTTTAGAATTCAAAATTTAAAATTCAAAATTCAAAACTATAAATGAAAGCGTTAAGAAATTATCTCGACAAGATAAAGCCGAACTTTGAAGAGGGCGGCAAATTCCACGCATTTCGTTCGGTGTTCGACGGCTTCGAGACATTCCTGTTCGTGCCCAACGCCACTGCGAAATCGGGAACGCATATTCACGACTCCATCGATAGCAAACGCATCATGTCGATGGTGGTTATTGCGTTGATACCGGCGCTGCTGTTCGGTATGTATAACGTAGGTTACCAGCATTTCCACGCTAC
>OHFL01000191.1_pt1 | contig 50627 bp, 65 predicted proteins | sample 1567491 | NCBI WGS metagenome assembly OHFL01 (sample SAMEA3879539, study PRJEB24766) | human gut metagenome | biome: human-associated habitat; feature: feces | place: USA | collected 1985/1987 | reverse complement strand
CCTGAGGCAACCGCAGAAGAGACTCCTGCAAGTGAAGAAGAAACTCAGCTCAGCCCTGAGGAAGAAGCAGCTATTAAGGCAGCTGAAGAGAATGGCGGGCTCAACCCGCTTTACAATGGCAGCAAGGCAACTCAGGAGAAAAAGCCAAAGATGACCGATGAGGACCGTCATGCACTGGCCGAAGAGCTGAAGAAGAACATTAACCATCGTTGTCAGGCAGTTCCTTTCAACACCGCAGAATGGGTTGACGGCTATATCGCCGGAGTGATTGAAGAGAAGCGCAGCAATAAGGTGCTTTATGCAATCAAGACAGACGACGGACGCCGCATTATTAAGGTACACGACAGTAATCTCGTTCGCATTCTGGATGAAGTTGTTGAGCCGGAGAAGAAAGCCCGTGCTCGCAAAGCAAAAGACCCGGCAGACAAAGTTGAATGGACGCCGGAAGCAATTGCCGAAGAGGTTAACGAAGTTATCGGCAATGTAGGTAAAACGGTAGAATTTGAGAAATACCGCACTACAGACGAAAACGGCGAAGAGCACATTGAAATGGTAGTTGGCCGTATTGTGGCAATTGTGCCTGACAAACGAGCTCAGTGCTTGCTCTACCGCATTTCAGTTCCGGCTCCTATCGAAGGCAATCCGCTTGCAACGAAGACTATGCACAAGGTTGTGAAAGCCGAGGGCATTAAGATTGCCGAAGAGTTCGACGAAGAAGGTGCACAGCTCAATGCCAAGTATTTGGAGCGTCGTGAGGCAGCAGCAATCCGCACTCCGCTTACTCCTCAGGACCGCGTAATTCGCTGCGAGGAGAATGTGAAGAAGGCAGAAGAGAAGCTGCAGAAAGCTCAGGAAGAGCTGGAAGCCAAAAAGAAGCAGCTCGAGGATGCAAAGAAGGAGCTGGATGAATATCTTGCCGGTCAGGCAAATGGAGAAACTGCCGAAGCTCCTGCTGAGACTACAGCCGAAGAGGAGTCACTTGCATAACACAGCCACCTGACACCGTTTCTCCCATAGAGCCGTCTCGAAAGAGGCGGCTCTTTTTTTTTGCTGCATATCTAAGTATGCAGCTATTTTTGTATTATTGTGATTTATGTTAAAATATGTAAACTCATAGAAACATGCTTCTTTCGCGTTCTAGAACACTTTTAGGCTTTAGGTGTACTATAACATGGGTTAACTCAATTTGACGCGATAGAGGTCAAAAGAAATGTATCTATCAATGTATTTTTATAAAGCCTATAATATGAATTGAGGCATGGACTTTCTTGAGCTTTAAGCCACCAAGCAGTTATATAAATAGCTGTTAAATTTATGGCTAAAAAGTTGACTCATTTTCTTGGCTTCTAGGACACTTTTATTTGAGAATAATAGTAAACTAAATCTATAAAAAGAAATGAGGAGAAAATGAGCGAGAATAATGAAATTTCATATATTTTCGAAGCATTTAGAGCTCTATATTTTTATATTAAAGCTGCAATAAACCAGTGAAAAATTTTTATGTTAAAGTCTGTAAAACAGTGATTTATATCAAGATTATTTTGTACTTTAGCCTATAAAAGAATAAAAGTAAAACTGTTAAAAAATGTTACACACTAGAACGCATAAAAGCCGCATGGCCATTAAAAATGAGCGGCTTATGTCTGGTTATACCGGATGTATAGGCTGTAAACATGAGCGATTATGTGATATTTGTCCATATTGGGATGACCAATCCGGTACTAAAATGGTCGAGAGAATATCCGCCACAATTGGACAGGAGAATATCACAAGTCCAAACAAGAGAAATGTTGAACAAAAATAAATAATTGCAATATGGAAATAAATGAACAAGAGAATACCCAAGAGGTACAGCAAGAGAATTTGCTTGATGGCTCTCAGTCAGTTCAAGCAATGCAAGAAGAAAATGAATTGCCCGCAGCTGTTCAATTAGTTCAGCCTCAAGCTGCTTTAGATGAAATAGCAGAGCTTGAGAAGAAATATCGTGAAACTATAGAACGGGAGAATAAATGAGTAATTTTGTTTTAGATTACAGCAAAAAGCAGACTTTGCAAATATCAAATGATGCTTTTTGCTTTTTGTATTATGGCGAAGAGCCATTAGATGAAGACAATTTGGAAGAAGCCAATGAGGTATCTGAAATGTTTTCCAATAATTTTTATATAGAAGATGATTGGAAAGCAGTTGATGACTCAGACCTTATAGAATGCACCTTTGTTCCGTATGTTGAAGACCAAGCCGATTATGATGAATATGAGAACTTTACTAAATATATTCAGCAGCAAATAAAATGGCTTGATGCAAATCATATTAGAGTGTGGTGGTTTAATAACCAAACTGGAACGAGAGAATTACGCGGTGATTTTAAGGTTTATACCAATAAATATGGCCTTAAGTGTTTTCATGCAGGCAATCAAGATGAGGATTTTGTGACAGGAAAAATGAGCTTGTATTTTTTGAAGAATTTCAAAAAGCGTGTAGCTTAACAAGTGAACGAGAGAAATATAAGGCAGACTACAGAAAAGTAGTCTGCCTTTTTTACATTAAGCTTTCATCTTCTTCTATAACGAGAGAATAACCGACTCCTCGTATGGTTTCTATAGCTACTCGGTTATCCATTTTAAGCATATTTCGCAGCATGCATATATGGACATCTAAGCTACGTTTATTAAAGTAGTTATCATCAGTCCATACTTGTTGCATAAGTATTTTCTTGGGTAATGTTTCGTTTTTATAGGCACATAATAAAGCAAGAACTTGGCTTTGTTTATTATTAAGCTGTGTTTTTACATTGCCTATAGTAAGAATTTTATCTACTGTATTAAACAGGTAATCGCCTATCTCATAAGATGGCTCTATACTTCTTACTCGCACACCGCATCTTTTTAGAACAGCTTTTATTCTTCTTATAAGCTCTTCAATGTTATATGGCCTTATAACGTAATCATCTGCGCCTTCATCGAATGCTTCAATAACATATTCATATCGGGCCCTGTCTGATACCATTATTACCGGTATTTTATCATCTGATTTGCGCAAAAATTTTAATGGCTTTAGCCTCATAGAGGTATCTGTTGTTTTATAATGGCTTAATATGCATAAGTCATAATTCTTTTCTCTGATTTTGATTAGTATATCATCCTCAGTTGAGGTTATTACTTGAAAGCCGTTATACACCAAATAATCTACCAGGATTTTACAGTCTTCATCTTGATAGATTAAAATTCTTGGCAATGCTAATTTAGTGTTATTACTTTTCATACCATTTCTTTAATTTTGTTTTGCAAATCGTTATATAGAACTTCATACCAAAATGGATTAAGCCTTAACAGGTCAAAGTATGAATATACGCCTTTTTGGTATATTAAAGAAGCATATTTAAGCTCTTTGTCCGCTCTTTTTTTAAGATGCTCATGATAGAACTTTATGGACTGGTCCACATTTACCAAGAATGGTGATTTATGCTCCATAAGAACTTTCTGCTCTGTATTTTGAGCAAAGTAATATGGAATATTAGGCATTGCCCAGAAAGTTAATCCAGCACCATATTCCTCACTTGCTTTATATAAAAAGCCAGGGCATGGACGAATTGAGTCAGGATATAAGCTTTTACATATTCTTAACCTACGTGGAATAAAAGGATTAAGTAAAGTAGTTAATCGCTTGTTTATATAAGTTGAGTATTTATCAACCATTCTTGTGTGTTCTTTAACAAGTGATGAAACTAACAGCTTAATCCTTTCATTTCCTATAGGGTCACTCAGGCGTATATATTCTTGCCTGAAAGCTTCACGCTGAATACGTATTCTGTCTTCTTTAAGCCGTTGAGACTTTTTCCTTTTAGCTTCTATGCTAGCCATCGCAGCTCTGCGCTGTCCCTCAGGTCCAAACAGTTTTACACCTTGGCAATTGTTTGGACCTAAGCCTGTCCATGGCATTTTATCTCCATATCTAGCTTCAATCTCTCTGTTTTCCTGCTCTTCTTCAGATAATTCAACATGCTCTTCTTCCAAGGTAATTTTTTCAATCGCCTCAGATTGAGCCTCTTGAATATCCTCATCATCGCTTTTAATTTCATCGAGAAATTCAAAGAATTCCTTTTCGGTTAAGTCTCCATATTGCTTAATATCTTCCATGCCACTTAAATAATGACTTGATTATATCTTTTCCAGCTTGCTTGCTAAGCAATCCAAAATATGCAATTGCAAGCATGAGTCTTGCTATTTTATGCAATACCCATGCTAATAGATATATAGGGAAATAAAGTACACCTACGCATCTCCATAAAAATTTAAGCACCTTTTTCATCTTCTTCCTTTTTAACCATTATTGTTTCTACTTTTTCTCCCTCTTCTACTTGTTTTAACTCAAGATAGGTTCTATGAAAAGCTTCATCACCTATTCCTTTAATAAAAGTTCTAAGTGTAGAAGGATATTCGCTTGTATTTATAGCCTTATCGACTACTTTCGCATAAAGAGCAGCAAGAGCTTTAGGCCCAAATACCTTTTTCTCCTGCAATCTTTCAATGGGGCCTCTTTTGAATTGAACACCAGGATGCTCATTCATAATCTTTGTACGAGTTAGGTACAAATCATTAATCAAAGCCTCAATATGCTTTTCAAACTGAGGCATTTGAATAATATCAATAACTTTCAAATCTTCCAGCTTCATTTTTATAAGTTTTTAAGTTGTTGTTTATAATACTTTTCTTACATATCGAAGTGTCTCTTATATATATGCAAATCATGAGCAAAATGGTAATAAGTGCCTATTGGCACACCGAGCTCATCTGCGACTAATTGTTGAAGTTTTGTCCAGCAATATTGGTCATTGCAAAAGCCATAAACCAAATCATTGCTTCGCATAGTTACACACATATCAAGAGTTCCTATTTGAGGCTTAATATCGAATCCGACTGATAATGTACAAGGTGTATCATACTTATAGTCATCTTTTTCTTTGCCATCAAATATAGTAAACCAAGCTTGACGAGTATCTTTATTCTCTTTAAGCTGTTCAATACATTTTGCCAATTGGTGATTGCGAGTCCACTGCCATCCATAATTAGAATTGACAATGTTATCTCCACCATGCATTTTATCCCACATAGGAGCATGCTTTTTAATTTCAGCTACACTCCTATCTCCAGACATATACCAGGCATATTCGCGCTCTGCATATCGTTCGCTAAATTTACGCCATTCTGTTGTTATGACGCGTTGCTGAGGATTAAGTAAGTAAAAACCAACATTGTAAACAGCTTTTGTTCCAACGTTAGTATTTACTCCTTGACCCATAATAAAAGCGTATAGGTCTTCAAAAGCCTCAGTAGCATTTTTATAAGCTATGTTCATTGTTTACATGCTTCTTTAATTAGTACTTCTACTGCACACAATTGCCCATAATCTAATTTACGCAAATTATTTACACAGTAATCATAAATCTCTTTTCGCTTTTCACGAGCTTTTATTTCTTCGTTATAATGCTCTTCTGAAAGGTATAAGCTATATCTAGTGCTATCAACATGACTCAGGTCTGATACATAAAACTTATTTTCTGTATAGTGAAGACTGTCTACAGTAATATACTTTGAGCCTATGCTTACTATTTTCGCATGAAATGGCTTATTTCTGCTATCAGATGGCACTATGTAAACGTCTTGGCCTTTTGCAAATTTCTTCATTCTATCCAAATCTTTTTAATGGTCCAATCGTATCTTTGGCAAGATATTTTGAATGTAAAAGCTTGATGATAGGTATTAAAGTACCTCAATAATTTATCTACAGAGTCAAATACACCGTATTGAATTTTTCCCATATCATTTAACAAGTTTATTTGTATTACTGTTATAAACTTTAAACAACAACTCTTCAGCTTCTTCATTCATGGCATTGCAAATACTTATTGCTTCTTCCATAGATAAGCCTGTAAGTTCTTCGTCATCATCATTTACTGCAATTTCGCCAGTTATAACTCTAACATCAAATAAGTTTGCAGAAGCAAAAGCCTTAGCGGCATCAAGAGCTTGTATACAAATATAGTGTACCGCATCCCAGTATATATAAGATAAAGTACTTGTATCTTTTAATATATCTATGTAAAGCTCTCTCAACTTTTCTGGCTTAAACCATCCATGCTCATCCATTCGTCTATATTCAGCAAGCCATCTGCCGTATCCATTTGTGGCCTTAAATCTGTTGGCATAAACAGCCACAAATCTAAGAAATTGGTCTGTATAAATGACTTGTGGAATTTCAACTGTTTTCTTTTTGAGCTGTTTCATGTGCTTAAAGTTTATATATTCTCGCGCGTTCTAGAGCACGCTTATTATTCCATTATTATTCAATCATTCATGTACTTAAAGCGCGATATTGCGCGCGAGAATAATGTGAAAATCAATCCTTAGTATGACCCAGTAGACCCGAGTGCTCCATCGCCACGCTCAGATGAACGGCTGAAAAGCTCTGACTCAGAAACTTCTTCAAGGCCTTCATACGATACAGGCACAAGAATAAATTGTGCTATTTTCATACCTGGCTTAATGTGGACCTTGGCTTTGCCGACATTAACAACATGTATATGAATTTCACCCTGGTAATCTTCATCTACAATCTTGGCCCCGAGGATAACGATGCTTTCAAATGCTTCTGCTTTCGGTGTTCTACCAGCTCCAAGGCAAGCCCATTTAGAAGTTACAACTCCTGATTTATCGGCTGCCATAAGCATATATCCTTCTGGAATTTCCATCTTAATACCTGATGGTATCAAAACATCAGTTCCTGGATTTACGATAAAGCCTTTGTTATTTCCAAAGTTAGGAACGAAAAAATCAATTCCTGCTGCTTTACCAGTCCCACGAACAGGAGACTTTACATTTCTTATTTTTGCAAACTTCATAACTACACTATTTTAACAAGTTCCTTAGCTGCTGTTTCTACGGCTCTAGCAAGTCTATTTTCAACTTCTGGACTTATAAGGCTGTAAACTCCTTCTTTTTCAAAAGCGTCAGCCATGATAGCTCCAATTTTTGAAAGCTTAGGATTAGAAGTGTTAATGCCGTGCTTATCCATAAGTTCTTTGTTGTACTCATACTTAATACCTCTGCCATTTTCTACAGGAACGAGCTTAACTATTTCTGCATGAGTATTTGACTTTCTGCTCGGAACAGTGATAATAATCTCCTGATTGGTTGTCATGCACATATCTGTGCACATTTTCATTACTTCATTGAAGTTGCGCTTAAACTCTCTTGGAGTTACTGAAATTAAACTTTTCATAATGACGTCAAATTAGCAATTAAGTTCAACATATATGTTTTGTCTTTATCTCTTCTGAGCTTCATCTTATCTTTTAAGGCGAGAGCTACTAGCTGAACACCTATAAGATGATGTTTTGCATGAGACTCGTCAATTATATCCACTACTACCTCTTTGGATACAATCTCATCATAACTTTCGGTCTTGTCAATGATAGCATTTATCTTGATTCCACCAATTACAAATGAGTAACACTTGCTTTCTTCATAGTTTTCATTCTCAAGGCCAGACAGGAATTGAAGTTCTTTTAACTTTGCTTCCTGCTCTTCTTTCAGATGAAACACCTTTATATCTATATTCTGTGGATTAGACGGAACTCCGAGCATAGCCAGAGCAGTTGTACCTGTTACCATATACTCAATTCTATTTGCATTGCAAAAATCAATGAGTTTGAATAAAGCTTCTTTTATCTTCATATCTATTACATTAAATCGTCATCTAATAAACTTGGTTGCTCAGTGGCTTTAGGAGCAACTTTTACATCTCCAGGCTTACGCTTTAATACCCAAAGAGTATTACGTGAAGCATCCGGGAACATAGGAGCCATTATATTGGCAATGAGGTTTGAGTCATAATACTCTTTAAGAGCATCAAACATTTTCTGCTGCCAATCATTCATCAGTGGCTTATAGTCTTTAGCCGAAGCAAATGTACCGAACTTCTTTACTATGTTGAAATGTTTCAGCAATATGCCTTCAAGCTCCCAATGGTCAAACTCTTGCACATCAACTCCGCGGCCATCGCCTGAGTCATAAGTATGATTACCAGCTGCTCCTACAGATGGGTCATAGTTTGGAGTTGAAAGGTAATAAGTAGCATTATTATTGCCACAAGCCTTGAAGTTCTCCAGAAATGCATCTGCATTCTGTTTGCCAACATGCTCGAGCACTTCAAATGCACAAACCTTATCAGCATTAAATTGGCTAAAATCCATATAATTTTTAACAAGGTCTGCTACATAAAAATGAGCCCAAGGTACATCTGCATACTTTTCAGCAGCTTGTTGAATTGTTTTTTCGCGAATATCAATACCAATATACTCTTTCTGCTTAAATTTGTTTCGGTATAACACCTCAAGTAAATTAGCAGCCCCGCAGCCAAAATCAACGATAGATTCACCTATCTTGGCTTCTTTCAAAATGTGAGTCCAACGCAAATAATGCGCAAACTGGTCTCTGTGGAATACATGACGCTCAAACGCCTGGTCTGGTCTGAGGTCTGTTGTGTTATAAACTTTTGCCATAATTATTTTTAATTTTATCTCTAAGTTCTTTATTATTTTTTGATAGTTTGTTAATAGTCGACACAATGGCGGCAAATAATAAAGCCATTAATAAAGCCATATATACTAACAGTAGTAGCCCTTGTATACATTCGCTATGCACATAATACATCATAATAAATATAAGCGAAATCATTACACATGCTATCACTATTGCTATAGGTGCAAGGCATAAACCTATTAAAAAATTTTTAATAAACTGCTTCATAATTATTTGTCATTAAAAATTTCTTTATGTTCTTCTAAGTAGTCATTCATAGAGCCCATATAAGCAATCGCATCAAGAAGATTATCCTCTTTGTGCGCATAAGCCTCACGTGATAACTTAAGAGCTATCATAGCTCTATACATGCCAACAGTTGTTATTTGCTGGTCTTTAGGCGACATCAAATTATAGAGAGCTGCTGCTCTTTTCATTGATGCCTGAAACGGCCCGTATTGGCGCTCTTTTTCCTCTGAGCGCTCATTTACGATTTGGTCTGCTTTTTTCAAAATGTTACTCATTGCTTAAAATTATTTATTATTTTGTCTTTTAAATCTGGATTATCCTCAAGCATTTCTACAAAGAGGTCTGCCGCAACGTTTATACTAAACTGCCTCATATCATCATTTTCTTCATATCGCTTAAGGAAAAATAATATTTCTTTAAGCATTGCATTATTCTCTCTCTTAGCAGTTTTAGCATTTCTTCCATCACAGCATAGATTTTAGTTCTGCTTTTAATCTTTTTGCATCAGCACCTCTGAATGTTTGTGCATTCGCTAAAAAGTATCTAACAATATCTCCTGCGGTATCATAAAGATACATAGCATTCGGGTCTGAAGTGTCAAGTGTTAACATTGCCTCTAAATAAGGCACCGCACCAAAATATACATTAAGCCATGTTGACTTTATATCTTTGGCTATTTGCTGAAAGGTTCTTTTCTTGTCCATTTTATTATCTTTATTTAGATATGCAAATATACTAATTTTCTCCGAGAATAGAAAATTTTTTCATTATAAAATGCACTCACTTAACACTTCTTAACTTGGCCAGATTTTATTGCTCTTCTGGATATTCTATTTGCAGTAATTCTTTGCAAAATTGAATAACTTGCTCATAGTTATTATACACAGTTTGAGTAATAATTCTCTGCTGAAGTATTGTTAGCTTATTTTTAATAATAAATTTATTTATGTTAAGAGAGAGAGTTTTATCATTGCATCTTCTTTTATCTCCTAACTGAATAGCTAACTGAGCATAATGAATACATTTCTTTATATCCTGTGCTCCATTTTTAGCTTTATACCTGCTAATATATTTTATAATACATCCTTGTATAAAAGAGCATCTTAAAGCAGTTATAAGCTCTATTGGTTGCATAGCCATATCTTTATAATGGCTACCACCTATTTGTACATCTGTTGCTTTCATATCAATATACTTTACGTTTACGATTATCTGGTATATACCCGTTTGCCACTCTCAATTCATCCATAAACATAACAGAGTTGTAATGCTTAGGAAATTCTTTTATCACCTTAAAGCTTGCTGTTTTGTCTTTCACAAAGCTATTATCATCTACAGGCTCTACATATCCAAGCTTTACAAACTTATAAAGATATGCGGTTTCTGAGTTTCTACCTGGCTCTTTACCAAGCAGAATTTCTTTTGAACTTACTACTTTGCCAACATTATCGTTAACAAATTTTATCATTTCCGGAAATACCGGAGTTTGCTTTCCATTACGTCCCATATTACATAAATTTTTTATATTTGTCAATTTTTGCTTTTATGCTATCCATTAAGGCATTTTGCTTTTTATCTTTTGCTTTAAGTGCTCTGATTACATCTTCATCATGAGAGCCTTGCAATATCAAGTGATTTATAACAACATGATTTTGCTGTCCTTGTCGATATAATCGAGCATTAAACTGCTGATATAATTCAAGACTCCATGTTTGCCCAAACCAAACTATTATACTGCCTCCTGCCTGAAGATTAAGTCCATGACCTGCTGATGCTGGATGCGCCAACATAACTTGTATTTTGCCTGCATTCCAGTCTTCAATATCTTTATTGTTTTTAAGCTCTCTTGGTTTATATTTTTTAAGATACTCAACAATTCTATCTCTATCAAACTGATAAGTCCATGCTACAAGCACAGATTGGCCATTTGCATCTTCGATTATCTCCTTAAGAGCTTCAAGCTTAATATCATGAATTGGAAACACATTTCTTTCTTCATCATATATAGCTCCATTAGCAAATTGAAGTAATTTATTTGAAAGGGCAGCAGCATTGACTACGTTTACTTCCACAGGCTTTTCAACAAATACTGAATTGCCATTTTCGTCTTCTTGCTCAATCATTTCAGTAGCACTTATTAAGTCAAGCACTTTATTCTTTTCAAAGTCATCGTATTGCTTCTTTAGAGCTTCAGGCATTCTAAGCTTTATATAGTTATCTGTCCTAAACGGCATTTCAAGATAATCATCGGCTTTCATGCTTATGCAAATATCCTCTATTTTCTTATGTATTAGATATTCTGAGTCACTCATCAAATCGTATGAATATACGACATGACCATTCGTTTGACCTGGCCGAAAATACCTTTCTCTATATCTGGATATTGTCTTTTCAAGGCGCTCGCCTCTATCCATAAGATATATTTGAGGCCACAAATCAATAAGTCCATTTGGAGCAGGTGTACCAGTTAGTCCTACTAACCTTTTAAGATAAGGTCTTGCGCCGCGTAATGCCTTAAAACGCTCTGATTTATAAGACTTAAAACTGCTAAGCTCATCAACTACTACCATATCAAAAGGTAATTTGCCTCCGCCATATAAAGCACAAAGCCATGCAACATTATCTCTTGATATGATATAAATATCAGCTTTTGTTTCCATAACAGCTGCTATTCGCTGTTTAGCAGTACCTATAATCTTAGAAAAGCGCAAACGCTTTAAGTGGTCCCATTTCTCTGCTTCTTCTTGCCAAACTGACTCAGCTACTCGCTTTGGTGCTATGACTAACACTGAGTTAATCTCAAGATAGTCAAACATCAAATAGTTTACGGCTGTCAGTGTTGATACCGTCTTACCCAAGCCGAGGTCAAGAAATACTCCACAATAAGGATGCGTAAGTATAAATTCTACCGTAGCTCTTTGGTAACCATGTAAGTCTTTTTCTGTTAGCATATTATGAAAATCTTCCATTCTTACAATGAAGCTTTGCGTGCTCAACTTGTGAGCTTAAAACTTCTAAATTATCTATTAAGTTATTTCTTGGATTACCATCTTTATGATGAACAACTTCACCTTTCTTTAATGGTCTTCCAATTACTTCTTCGGCTAATATCCTATGTGCATGAGTTCCAAATATCTTTGGATAACTATGCTCTTTGCCTGTATTATTCCTAAGATGACCTTCTCTAACAGCAAGCCTATTCCAAAAGTTATCCATTCTAGTTGGATTGAGGTCTTCATTCATCTTTGTCATTTTAGCACTTAGATGCTCTTTTGCACAGGCTCTACTACAAAAGAAATGTGTAATGCCTGGCTTTATCATGCTTTTATATCGTATAAACTGCTTACCGCATTTTTCACAAGTAAGCATTATTTTTTCGCCTCTTGCCATATAATGCTATCTATAAATTGTTCAACGCCTTTTATCGTATCTATTACTTCAACTCTAAAGCCCAAAGCTCTAAGCTTATTGTGCATATATGCCTGTATGCGCTTAGGCTTTCGTCCAGTTGTTTTTAATTCCACAAAAACTATTTTATGGCCCGGAAATAAGCACATTCTATCTGGTAAGCCTATAAGTTGGTCACACAGCAGTTTTATGCACATACCACCATTTAATTTGACTAGTTCTACTAGCTTTCGCTCTATAACTTTCTCACTAGTTATTTCCATACCTTTTCATATAAATATCATATTCTATTGTATCGATATTAAAAATTACTTTAATAACCTTAAAATATTGGCCTGAGAATTTAACTAACATATCTATTTTTGGTATGCTTTCTATATTCTTTGAGCATAACAACGTTGCTTCTTTTATACTCTGACCTGAAAGTTGTTTATAAAAATTTGCTATCATAATAATCTTATATCACTAGCGTTAATAAAATGCCATTTATCGTCCATGCCTTCAAATAATAATCCAGCACACAATACCATTTGAAAATGATTATAGCAAAGTTTAATACCGTCAATTTCAAACGGGTAATTTTTCTTATCTTTCTTGCTTATAAGCCTATGGCATATAGCGCAATTACACTTAAAGTCAATCATAATAAACTATCTTTACGTTTATAGTATTTCTGTTTACCGTATAAAGGAAAGTTCTTAGTGGATGCTATAGCTTCCCATTCAGGCAATGACCTAAGAATTTCATTAACCTCTCTGGTATTATATCTTGACATTTCTGTCTTATCTTTGCCAAGGCACTCACACCATACTTCAGCAATGCAGACAAAGTCTTTTTGTACTGTACCATTTTTAGACAATGGGTCTTCAAGCCAACGTCTTCTGTCATACAGGTCCATTTTATCCCAGTCATCTGGAAATTTAGTGTTAAGATATTCTTCAATAATACCTTTTCGCTCATCTGCTTCTGAGTGTTTATGTTGCTCAATCTTAGCAATTATATCTTCATCACCAACAAGGTATAAAGGTTCTTTTGCCAAATATAGTTGATATGCTTCAGCCCATATTTGATTTACTTCATCTTGTGTAAGGTCATCATTTACAGACTTTGTGGCATATTCTGGTCTTACATCTATAGGCATAAATCGTCTATTTCCTGTCGGGTCACGTAAGAAGTCTTTGTTATTAGTGGTACCAAAAAATACACATTGACGCTTATATGTTTCTACTGTCCTACCATACGCCGGCCTGAACATATCTTCTCTTTTTGATATGTAGTGCTTGATTGACTCTACTTCTGCTTTCTTAAGGCCTGAAAGCTCTGCCATTTCAATCAGCCACGCCCCTTGTATCTGCTCAAATGACTCCTTGCCCTGCACAGTCGTGAATGTATCTGAGAACCATTCCATGCCGAGCTTTTTAACGAAAGTACTTTTATATGTTCCTTGTTCTCCGACAAGTATAAGCACTGTGTCGAACTTAATACCTGGCTCAAAAACTCTGGCAACTGCAGCACAGAGCGTTTTTCTAATGGCAGCTCTAGTATAGGTATTATCTTCTGCTCCAAAATAATCGATTAGCAATGTATTAACTCTCGGTATACCATCCCACTTTTGAGCGCATATATACTCTCTTATCGGATGGAACTTTTTCTTTTCAAATTCAAGCGCAAGCGCGTCGTCCACTTTTTGACTTGACACAATGCCGTAAACACACTCAATGTAATTACGAACACCAGAATAGTCAACATCACGGAGAGGCTCCACAGTATCGACTTTACGCCATGGTAACGAACGTGTAACATATCTTTTATTATCAAAAATGTTTAGCTTAAATACATCTTTTAAGAATTGGTCATGCTGAATTATTATATTCAAGTTATTGGCAGAATTATCATATTCGCCTTTTGTATTAGCGTCAAGCTCTTCTGTCCATGAAGTATCATATTCTTCAGGAACTTCTGCTTTTGCTTCTTCTGCAAACTCGAATTTAGCTTCAGCAAACTTTTCTTCAGCAATATGCTTTTTTGTTGTAGAGTCCTTAGAGGCAAATTCTTCCATTGCCTTAAAGCTCTTTTTATCTTTGTCTTCTTTTTCTTTGCCTGTATCTAAATGGCCAAATTTATGTATGCGAACTAAGTCAAATGCATTACATAGTCTACCTCCAGCAGGGTCTGTTCCATGATGAGAATATGCAAATTTATCATCATAGGCTATTAAGCCCGCAGCTGTAGAGCCATTTATATATGTATATCGTCCTTCTCCAGCTGGTGTATATACATCTGAAAGAAAAGTCTCAATAGCTTCTTGTATAGTATAAGTACGGCAGAAAACACCAATTATGCCTTTTTTATCTTCTGGGTCCTCTTGCTTTTTGATAGCTTGCATTATTACATCTGTGCTATCTGTAGCAGTTGGCCATTCACTCGTATCATGCCAATCATTATATAGCCCAAGAATATAATCAGCTTCAAGGAAAGGTCCGTCTTGAAATTCAAAGTAGTACTCCATGTCTAATGATACAGACGGCCAGAACATAAGTCTATTTACATCAAAAGTCGACTGGTCAAACAAATCAATGTTTAGGTCTCCAGCGACTTTTCGGGCAATAGCTTGATATTCTTCTTGCGATACTTCTCTATCAAGTGGAATTATCAATCTGTGTCGTGGCTTTTCAGGGCATGACTTATGAGTTGAATGAATAACTGCGGCACAATCAAATAGCATTGTAAAGTCCCACCAAAAGTTCTCGTGAGAAAAGTCAATATCCAATGTAATTAACTGGCGGTAAAGTACATTTGTTTTATCACGCCTACCATTTGTAAGAAATCCGCCTACAAATCCGCCTACGTCTTTTATCTTACTTTGCTCTTCTTTTGTGGCACTCATAAACCGCTTATATGTTTCAGCGGTTACTACAGGAGTAGCTAGCTTTTGAACTAAATTGCTCCAAGTAGTTTTGGTATTTTTCCATACTTTACTTGAAACGTTTAGTCCAACTGCTATGCTCAAATTTTCATCGTATTTCAATTTATCTACTTGCATAAATACTAATCATTTTTGGTAAAAATCCATAACTCCCCCATCTGCATTAAGTGGAAGGTCTTGTGCCCACAAAGGTGGAGTTGACATGATTTTTACCAAATTATCATACCATAGCTGAGCATTCTCTTCTGGAACCTCTGTTATAACTTCATCGTGTATTGAACCCACAATTCCATATCCAGCTTTTTCCATTCTAAGCATAGCATCACCTAACAAATCTCTTGATACAGCTTGAACTATATTTTCTGTTAGTTTGCCACCATAGGTGTCTATGCTTATCCATTGTTTTGTTGTCTGGTCGATGCCTCTATAGCACAAACTTCGAATTGGAACTGTAGAACGGCCTATTTTCTTATCTTTGAATTCAGGCTTATAATAAAATAGTTTTCTGCCTACAGGCAATTCTATTGTCATAAATTCACCGTCACAATCAAATATAACATTTTTACTAGTGCACTTAACGGCTCTGTGATATCTTACCGCTTCTTTAGAAGCCTCATCAATCTCTTTCCACATATCAACTATATTAGGATTAGCCATGCGCCATTTTCGTACGAGTGACATCATTTCTGTGTCTGAAAGACCCATTTTATCACCGCCCATGCGCTTTAATGCGCCAAGACCTCCTTCATAGCCTAATGCTAATTCGGATATTTTTGACTTGTCGCGAAGCACTGAGCCTTTTTTAATTTCAGACTTTGGTACTCCAAACATCTTTTCTCCAGTTGCTTCATAAATCTTACCGTCGCCATGAAATACATCTAATCGCCACTTTTCATCAGCGAGCCAAGATATAACTCTTGCTTCGATAGCTGAAAAGTCAGCAACTGCATATTTCATACCTTGTGGTGGTATAAGTGCTGTTCTTACAAGTTGTGAAAGAATATCCGCAACATCATCATACATCATCTCAACCGTTTCCCAATCACGGGCTCTAATCATTTCACGTGGTACTTCTATATGTGATATATGATTTTTTGATAAGTTCTGCAATTGCAATAGCCTACCTGCCCATCGTCCAGTTCTATTTGCACCATAGAATTGAAATGTACCACGGACTCTATGGTCTTTCATGGCACAATTAAGCATAGCATAATACTTCTTAATAGACGTTTTTGAGAGCTTTTTGCGTATATTAAGCAACTCGATAACATCTGGATAATCTGCAAACTCTTTCATTAAATCAGGCATTGTTTCCTTTGAAAGTGACATAACAACACATCCTGTTGCCTTTTCAATCCATTGCCTAATTTGAACAGGCGAGTTTGGATTTTCAAGCCCTGTTAGCTGTTGAGCATGTTGCGTTAAGATAGAAGTATATGTGTTATCTACTGCGATAGCAGACTCTGCTAATTCCATATCAACCAAAATACCTCTATCATTTATATTCTGGTCAAGCACATACATCTTGCGCTCAATACCAGGAATGATATATGCCTCTAATCTCTTAAATATCTCACGCTCTGCAAGTACGTCATACTTGTTATATTCCTTATACATTTCCCACTTTTCAGGAGCATGTTCAGGATAATTCCGAGTACGCATGCCATTAACTCGAGTTGCTTTGCATGGGCATGAGAAGTATTTAATAAGCGCTTTACCAGTATCTAGCTTTTTATCTGTAAGATTAAGAGCCTTTGATACTCCGTCCAAAGAAAGTGGTAAACCACAATACGCAGCTTTTACAGAGGTACAATACCACTGCTCTGCTGGAACATTATATCCTATACGCTTAAAGCTCAAGCGCTCAAATACTGCATTATGCGCCACTTTTACACAATCCGGGTCAAGCAAAGCTTCTTCAAACTCTTCAGGCATTTCTTCACCTTGAGCCAAATCTACTATCTTTACCGGGCCATCATCTAAAGCATATCCTATTATAAGAATTTCAAAGTCTGGTGACTCAATATACTTATAAGCTCCAGACTCTTTAATATCTACAGATGAATATGTTTCAACGTCTATAAAAAGATTTTTTGCCATTATTATTTTATTTGATATTTATAATAGTGGGATAAGCGGGAGTCGAACCCGCAAGTGAGCGCCCATACCTCGCCCTGTTTTACCAGTTAAACTTATTATCCCATAAAAGATAGGTCCAGACTAATTGGCCCGGACCTATCCCGGCGTAAACAAATGCCCGATATTACATCATATCGTCGTCATCCTGAACAGCATTCTCTCCACCGAAATCTTCTTCAGCGGTTGAGCCACCGGCCAACATCTCTCCATCTTCAAGCTTTTGAAGATTATTCAATCCAGCAGCGATGCCTTTGGATGAAACATTGAAAGCATAGAAGTTGATTGAAGCGCGGCCATAGCAGCCCGAATAGAACTCGTCTCTGCTCATGATTGGATTGAGTGAGCGGTCCACAATGCTCGGCTGACGCATCGAGTTTGCATTGATGAAATAGTGGTCCTCAAATGCTGGGTCATCCGGACGTTCTTCATCGCCATCGCGTAGAGGTAATTTGATGTTTGCTGGAATACGGCCATTCTTATCTGCGAGTTTTGCCTTACCTGCTTCCTTTGCAGCTTCTACGGCTTTCTTGATTTTGTCAATAGTAGCCGTATCGCTCTTAGGAATAAGAACGCAGATATTGTACTTAGGAGTATCGCTCTCATTCATAGCTGTGGGCTCGAACACGTTTACATAGCAAAATCTTACTTTGCCAGTTACAACCTTGGTTGAATTTACTTGATTACTCATTGTCTTTTAATTTAAGTTGTTATTATTCTTTGAAATCTAGTTGTGCTTGAGCATATCCCATTGCTGGTCTCTTGTCTTCAAGAGGTACAAGAGTAGGTTTGCCTTGTGGCTTGATAACCACATCTGAGAGTATTTCCTCAAAACGCTTTTTGCCTACTAACTTCTCAATAGAAGTAATCGGTTTAAGCTTCATATTGAAAATCTCATCTTCTGAAAGTTCAGGGCAACGTGCAAAAATTGCATTAGAAGCTTGGTCTTCGTCAACCCATTTGCGTCGACTAATTCCTTCAACTAATTTAAGCCCCGGCCATTGCTTATTCTCGTTAACCGCTTTAGTTTGTGCATATTCTGCTATTGAATTAGCCCATTCTATAAGCTTAGGCACGCGCTTAACTATATCAGCAATCTCATCATCGGTTAACAACTCTGGATCTGCGAATTCGTGTTGTGCAATTTCGAGTTGTTGCTCATAAAGCTTACGACACTGATTACGCACAGCACAAAATCTACACCAATCTCCAGCATTAAGTTCTCCTTTACCTTCAAATGCAAGTTCAGCTCTTGGTCTAAGTTCCTCTTCTGCCCATCTGCGGAGTTCTTCAACAGATATTTGCCAACTTGATATATTGTTAATGCGAGGCTGTATAATGGTCAATCGCACTTCCGTTATATCGTACATTGTATCATATTTCTGCAAAGCTCCAAGCCCATAAAGCATAAGTTGCTTATTCCATTCAGCATATACTGGAACACCTTTTCCGTATTTTAAGTCAATGACCTCCATAAGATTATCATTGATAACAACACAGTCGGCTGTTCCAAAGCTTTCAGGCACATACTCTGTCAAATCGAGTTTCTGCTCAATTTCCATGACAGCTAACGGATTTTCAGTTTTTGCTTCAGCTAATTGTTCTGAGCAATAATCCGTATAGATAGGTACAACTTCAAGCATTTCCTCGCTGAACAGGTCATTTGCCATTATCTCTTCGAGCCTTTGGTCAAAGTCTTGCTCACTAATGCTGTTAAGTGTATCTTTTCTCAGGTAAAGCTCTGAGAGCTCATGAGCTAATGTACCTTCTTCTGCATATACCGAAGACTTCTTTTCTCCGTATTCATCTTCAAGCTTGGCAGACGGAGTACAATTCAGCCATCTTCCTGCTCCAGAAGCCGAGAGGAGTGCATGACTCCTCTCGCTATGTTTCTGTAGTTTAGTATTATTTGTCACTTGAGCCATATTTTTTTATCAATTTTGCCAAATAATGACATTGAATAGCACACTGAGCATAAAGCTCTGGATTTTCTCTGCGAAACTTATAAGCTGCTTTTTGCAATTTCTTTGTACTCGACATAATTACAGTGACTCTAAGAAGTTATACATTTCATCATACTTAGCCGGGTCAAGTTTTGTTACGCTTGGAGCCCCAAGTTCATTGAGTTTTTGCTTGATTACGCCGCGATGCTCATTGACCTTTTTTGCAAGCATTCCGCGGACGTCCTCAATGCTCTTAGAGGCAGAAGAAGCAGCCGGAGCAGCAGGTGCTGAAGGAGCAGGCTCGGCAGCGCTCTGAGTCTGGGCAGGTGCCGCATGCTGAGGAGTAGGTTTTGTGGGAGCTGGCTTTGCTGGCGCAGTAGGAGCAGGTTTAGAAGCTGGAGCAGCAGGTGCTGAAGGAGCAATAGCATTACCAAACAATGAAGTTAAAAACTTCTGCGTATTTTCAGACAGGTTTACGCTAACCTCAACAGAAATTTTAATGGTTTCCATTTTCGTAATTTTTAATGAAGTTATCTAAATAGTTAATAAACTCGTTTACTGTCATATCTGGTACGTTTGAGAGCTTTTGATGGATAAGCTCATTATTCTTATATATAGATACGTACACGCCTTTATAATTCAGCTTTACTTTATATTCGCCTTTCAGCATTGTTAGGCATCCATCTTCAGATGAACCTTTCCAAGTATTTGCTGAAAACAAATCAGTTACTAACACGCCAATATGATTGGCCAATCGCTCTAACTGTATAACATCCAAATTGGCTTCGCCTTTTAACACGCGGTCAAAGGCTTGTTTCGGATATTTAACAGTAGGAAATAACACCTTTGCTAAATCTTCTGTATTTAGCTTGTAGTGCTCAATAACATTACCTATATTAAATTGTTGCTCCATATTTTGGTGATTTTTATTATCTTATTTTTGATATGCAAATATACAAATTATTCTCGATAGAAAAAATTTATTTCATTAATTTTGAGAATTTATTTTGTTAAAAATATTTAAGCGGCAATTTTAGTAGGAGGGCTTAAAATTGCTGTAAACAAAGAAACAATAGAAACAATCTCCCCTATTATTTCAAACTTAATTTCTTAATTTCCGATTAACATTAAGGTTAATAAGAAATATCGGCTTTTAATATGAAAAGATTTAATGAAATTATTGTTTCTTTGTTTACAGCATATATAAGTAATTGATTTTGAGCACTTTAGGTGTAAACAATGACTTGTTTATATTGTTTCTATTGTTTACCGCTTTATGAAGTATTTTGCACACAGCCATATAATTACTAAGGCTATGGCGGTTATCAGGTATTCACCAATATTAATTTTTATCTTTTGCCATTTAGTAAGCCGAGCTTCTACAGGGTATGCAACTTGAATTGTATCAACTTTTTCTCGCCAGAGAGTATCATGCTTTTCTATGTATTTATACAAGTATTTATATTTACTGAGATACACGGTATCGCCTTTGCGCTCTACATAGATTGAATCTCTATGATATATGCTATCAATTTTGGTCTGAGATAAGTAAGTAGTATCTCTTTTCGTTGTTTCCACTGGCACATATTGAATTGACTTACAGCTATATAATATAGTGGCTAAAAATATAAGTGTAATTATTCTCGCTAATTCTCGCATAATCTTTGAGTTTTATTTGTTATTATTCATATTTAATATAAAAGCCATTCTCGCACATAAGAAATTATTGCGAGAATGGCTTTTATGTGCTTCAGAGGTCTTTATACTCGTACTTAGCATCAAAGCTGGGGCATGCCTTAGCTGCAAATTCTCTGTGTCCATGAATGGTAGCATTTGGGTATTTTGCCTTTAAGCTTTTCAGCAATTCGAGTAAAGATTGCTTTTGAGCCTCAGTGCGTGTATCTTTAGGAGTTTTACCGTCTTTAGCAACGCCTCCTACATAGCATATTCCTATAGAGTTTGCATTTTGACCTGAGCAGTGGGCTCCAACTACACTTTCATCTCTGCCTTTATGAACAGAGCCATCGAGCTCAACCACATAGTGATAACCAATATCTTTCCAATGATTACCATTCACATGCCAATCTCGTATGGTCTCAGTTTTAACATCTCGTCCTTCAGGAGTAGCAGAGCAATGGACTATGATTTTATTTATCTTTCTCATTTAATGCTAGCAATTGGCTTATTTTGTCTAATATCTCATGACCTTGTTCGGCAGTGGTAGCTCGCACAATCTGCTTAACTATATCAGGTACTTCTGCAGCATGAGCTTTTTTACGTTTGCTATTTTCAACCACAGATTTACCCTCAATATATATAACTGCAACAGTACATAGAATTGTGGCAAATGGAATTATATAGAATGATAATAAGCTTCCAAGTATATCAAACATAAGAGCAAAAAGCATTAGCCTTACATAATCGCCGATTTTTGTAATTGTTCTACGAAATCCATGCGACATCAATGCTTGGCCAAGTGCTTTTGCTGTTGTTGTTCCACTCCAAAAGTCTACGATACTGCTTAGTATCATGAAAATCCAGCAGATTAAAATAATGCCAACTCTAATAGCTATGAAAAACATTAGTCCGTCAAAGTTCTTTGCTTCAATCAGTTCTAACATACTATACGAATTTTTCCCAGTCCAACTTGATTGCTTTTCCGATTGCGTCAGCAGTCCATCTGCAGAAAATCATTCCCTCATAGCCATCAGGGTCATTTGCTACTTTATAAGCAGCTCTGAGGCATGATGCTTCATCCTTAAGAGGGTCAGGATAAAGGTCTGCGTAATACATATTAGCAAGATACGCTGCATCTCCGTGTGTTACATGACTAGGAATTGTCAGACCAAGGCTTTCCATAGACTTCTTGACTTGAGAAGTTGTCCATGTGTGCTGTTGGCCATTTGCATTTTCCATCATTTTACTTACATGCTCTGCAAGCGCATCTGTAAAATGGTAGCCATGCTTTTTAACATACTCTGAATATCCTTTTGCAGACATAAGAGCATTCGCTGTTTGCTCATAAGGCAAATCAAATTTAACCTTATGCTCACCATGTGGAGTAGCTATTCTGCTTTCTACTACCACATCTTCGTCATCTTCATGCTCCTTATCGTGATGGTCGCATGAATGATGCTTTACTATAATGCATTTCAATCTGTGCCTCATAACTTTTAGCTTTCAAATTTTTTAATGAAATTTTCCATCATTTCCTGCTGTTTTTTCATGAGTTCTTCCATGCCACTGATGGACTTCTCAATCTTGCCGAAACGCTGCTCTGTTTCTTGCTTTTCCTTATACATAGGATTAAGCTCTGCAAGCAATGAAGGAGCTTTGTCAATGATATTTTGAGCTTTAGAAGCAGAGGCCAAAACCTGTTCAGCGTTTGCCTTTTGAGCTTCAACTTCGCTCATCAATCCAGATTTTTCTGTTGACAGAACAAGATGCCCGGCATAGGTAACTGAATGGCTTTCAGGAATAGCGTAAGTTGCCATTTTTCCATTGGCCTCTATAGTAACATCTACTACCATCTCTGTTTTGCCAGTCTTCTGGTTCATTTCCAATCGAGGAAATGATACCTGAGTGGCTTTGCCTTGAATAAGGCTAAATTCCTGTGTATCAAGAATGTATACAGGATAATTCTGCTTTATATCTTTGAATAACAACATATAGCTTATCTTTTTGAATTGTTAATAAAAAGAGGGGCACCCAGAGAAGTATAAAACTTCCCTAAGTACTCTCAATTTCAATTAGGCCGCTGGTGCAGCTGCTGGAGTGATTGTTACTGTCAATGAACTATATATAGCCAGACAATTAGAACTACCACAAGAAATATTAGCCAATCGTTGAGTTTGTCCCTCAGCTGATAGTACAACATTTGTAGGCAATCCGGTTTGTTCTTGGAATGCGGCCATAAACTCTTCAACAATAACCTGAGTTGTTGCTTGACAGCCACATCCTGGCGTTACTATTGTTACAGTAGCAATAACAGGCACAAAAACAGTCGTTCCATTAAAGATTGGAGTACCAGTCTTATAAGTTACAAATGCTTCAGGCTGATTTGTTGAGTTTTCGCAAATTCTACGACACAGACGTTCTTTGTAAGTTGCTAACAAAGATACTCGGTTGGGAACTTGTGCAGCGGATAATCCCACGGGTGATAAATATACTGCCATAGTAGTGCCCTCCCTTAATTAACAACCGCAGCCGTTTCCACAACCGCAGTTATTATTCCAGCCACAGCCACAATTGCCAAGCCTGTTGAAACGCTCGTTTATCAGGTTGTTCTGGCGCTCCTGAGACAATTCGAATTTCAAATCCTGAATTTTCAAAGCCTGTTCATCCTTCCAGTGGTTGTTCAGAGTGTCGATGATACGCTGAGTGTTGTCCTGACCGGCACGAAGAATATCGCACTTATCAACTTGTGCCTGATAACCAACCTGAGCAAAGCCCTGTGCGATTGCTACGCCGAGGTCACGTTGGCCATTGCGAATTTCAGATGTGTCTTTACAGCTCTGGAGTTGAATATCTGCACGGAAATCGGCAATCTGGCGCTGAGTCTGGCAGCAGCAGTTCTGCAGAGCCTGGATAACATTGCAGTCACCGAGGTTAACAGCATTGATAACACGCTCAGCAGAGAAGCCAACCTGACCAGCAACTTGCTGGATAGCAGCCTGAACATCGCAGCAGCACTTCTGAAGAGTGTTGAAGTCAATGTTAAGCGTCTGAGCCAGCTGGCTAAGAGCAAAACCATTACCTTGAATAGCAGACTTAATGCAATCTGCATTCTAGTTATCCTGCAACTGAGTGCGAATGGCATTCAGCTGAGCTTGCGTCTCAATGCCCTGTGTTGCTACACCTGCACCATAACCATCACCACCAAAGCCGAAGCCTCCATTGCGGAACAGAGCAAGGAACATGAGGTAAGCAAACGGATTGTTCATCCAGTTGTTCATACCTCCACCCATCATGGCGGCCATCGGGCCCAAATCATCTCTACGGTTATTACCGTTCGCCAGGATGGCAGCTGCTAGGGCGTTGTCATTGTCGCCTCTGTCGCAGCAATAGATTTTTTCTGTAACTTCTCCCATAATTTTGAAGAATTTAGAAATTTGTTAAACAATAAAGTTAATTATAATATTTCTTGCAAGAAATTATTTTCTAAATAATGCTACCAAAGTTATTGTTGTAAATACTAAACAATGCGTTTTTAAACTTCCGGAACGAAAAGTTTTTGCATCACGCAATCGCCACGCCGTCCGCCCTCATTCCCGCCCAAATATTGAACGCAAACATTACTACTAACGCATAAACAAAACCTTTTGTCGGGGTTACATACCCAAATAACGGGCTAACCGTGGAAAAATGGCAATTATACGCCATTGTTCCCAATTAAAAATTCTTTCCATATAATTTATATTAGTTTCCCGAACTATTCTACAAACTTTTAAAAATCAATAATATTAACTCTTTTATTAGTACCCTCTGAATTTTGCCATGCTCCATACAAACATTTATATATTTTCCTTTTCTCTTTTTCTATACACAAAATATTAAATCCTATTTTTGTTGTATTATCAGGTATTCTTGTTATATCCCCTTCTTGTACGCACCCGCAATTTATACCAACAATAATCTTTTGGTCTGTATATGTACCATTCTCTGTTACCATATCCCTATGGTAATGCCCAGCTAGCCAAAACATAAAATTCTGTGGCCCTTTTTGTGAAAAATCCTTATTAACTGAAATGTCAAAGCCATTACCAGATGTATCGTTAAAAGTTTTATTAATATTTTTGCCATGTTTAAATGCGTCTATTATTTCTGGTATTGTATTAACTCTTTGAGGGAAATCCGAACCTGCATAAGTATAGGTAGGTATTGTATGATTACATATAATAACGCCGTATCCTTCAGGTATTTCCAACGCTGTATTAACAAGCCAATCAATTTGTGCTTGCGTATAAATTCTTAATCCTCCGTATTTATTACGTCCATCTACTCCTTCTACCAATGGCGCATCCATACAGTTCAATATTATAAGTCTAATTTTATATTCAGTATTATCTACATAATAATACGTATTATTACTAACCGTATGCGCATTATCTACATTACCAACTAATGGCTCAATTAATATTTCTTTCATTTCTGTTGGGGATATACAATCAGCCATATAATTAGCAGAACCATCATTTAACCAATAATTATTATCATGATTCCCAACTACAGGAAGGACAGATACAGTTGAAAGCTTATTAATGGCTGTAAACAATCTCATATCAGACCTTTGTTTTTCTCCGCTTTGTTGCCCTGATACATTATCTCCACCATTAATTATATAATCAATACTACCAACTATCGGTTTTGAATTTAGAAATTTTATAGCTTCTTGAAGATTTTCTGTAGCATTAGGGTGAGACTCTATATGGCAATCTGTTACAAATGCGATATTAAATCTTTTAGTCCTTTTATTATTCTCTAAGTCATAGCTGTATAAATATGGAGAAATAGCAGATAATGTATCAGCAGAATTATATTTATACGAGTTCTCAAAATTAGCTCCACTTTTCCCCTGCTGACATAGAACATTGCTAAATAATCCCCCAGACAATGACATCTTATCATAATACATATTGTACAAAGGCAATAGTCCATCAAGGTTAAGAGCGTAATTTACAGATGTGAACAAACCTTCAGTATCTAATTTTATAGTATAATAAATGCCATTATCTTTCATATTGGTAAAAAGAACATCCAAATTAATACATATTAAACCTGCATTAATATATGGAAGCTCTAATATAGACCTATCAGTGTCATTAAATTCCTCGACAAGTATATATCTATTAGTTGAAGGGAATTGTAGTCTAAATCCTCTTTTTTTTATATAAACTTTATTATTCACAAAGCTTATATCATCTGATAAAGAAAATAAAGTTAAAGAATTATTAATATCTCTTTGGGTATTAATAAATTCACTAAACAATCCGTCAGTTAAAACTGCTGCTCTTATATTTCTATTAGTAGAATAGCCACTTATTAATCTCAAAAATCCAGGATTATCTTTTTTCAATTCTTCGTCTATATTAACATCGTTAATTATTAAACCTTCAGTATTAATATCTATCTCATCATAATACTCGGTCGTTCTTGAGGGATTTGCATTAACTAAAACACTCAAATCAAGAAACCAAGAACTACCACTACTTAAGTCTAATCTTCTTTCTCCTACAATATAATAATATCTTCCTACTTTAGGCCGTAGTAAGAATCCTTCTTTAAAAACAATACTATTTCCACTGAAAAATGCTGAAGGAACACCATTAAAGAAAAATGAGACTTCATAATTATGACGGTTTAGATAATAATTAAGGGAGCAGGCATTAACTGGTGTATATATAGTATTATCCCATGAGCCTATAACTATATAATTAGTTCCTCTTGTATAATTGGCATCGATTTCGTAATAATTAAAATCTACTATATTAATAACGTTAGGATATTCATTCCAATTTATCAAAATGTAAAGAGCTTTATTACTCTCGTTTCTGACAATTCGGCCATTTTCAAGTAATATATTCAAGTCAATAACTAATAGCTTACGACCTGTACTAACATCAGCTATGTAATCGCTATTACCTGAAATCCAAAAGAGATAAGTAGAATTTGATAGATAAAAACCGTCTTTTGAAATTCTACATAGACTATTATCGAAATGAATGTTGTTAAGATATTTAATTAAAAAATCACCTTTACTCCCAATATGCTTAATTAACTCAGAAAGTTGTTGTTGTGTCGCAAAACCAGCATTTTTTTTCATCCAGCTTCCTCTCCACTCCAAAATAACAGCTTCTCCAACTGCTATTTCTATAGCGTTAAAATTAGAATAAGTTCCGGGTTCTGAGGCTAAATAAAACACATTACCATCCGGAGCACCGGGATTTGTCGTTGGCGTTGCTATTCCGGCAAAACTACAATCTTTGCCAACATTGCTAATAATTGAATTTAATGTATTTTGCAATATCTGCCCGGTTATTTCTTGGTTGCCGTTGGTTTTTATAACCTCTGCAACAGCGGCTTTTAAATCACTCCAATCTGCCATAATTATTCTATATCAAAATCATTATTAAAATCATCATTAAAATCTCCGCCTGATATACTAGGAGTATATCCACCTATATTGGCGATTACTGTATCTGTTTCAAATTCACATTCCACAGCCGCTAAATCGCCTTGGTCTTCCCATTCAGGCTCCATGCTAAATGTAGTTAAATCATAGGTTTGCAATTTACTCGTGATTTGTTTGTTTTCACATAGCCTTACAATCCTAAGAGCATCACATAGATATTCAGGAGCTATAAATGTGAACTTATAAATCTTTTTACTTACTTGGCTCTCAATAAAAGTATAGCCCATCCGCTCAGTGGCTTCTTCTTCAAAATCATATTCAGGCTTACCAATCTGTGTATTCAAATAGCACTTAAATTTGAAACTATCAGAAAAATCTACTATGCCATTTTTAAGCTCAAAGTTATATGAATTATAATACTCAAGAAGCAGATAATCATCCACTTTGTTAGTTACAGTAAATACATCAGAGTATATTGTTCCTAAACCTGATATTGAAATAGCTAAATAATACAAACCTTCATGCTTTATTTCAACTATAGGAAAAGTACCAGGATATTTAAGAAGCTTAAAGTTAGTATATGACTTAATAACTAAGCCATTTTCTTTCATACTCGTTGTTATAGTAGTATATGCCCCCGTATTGAAATTATACAATCTCACCCAATTTATAGCTGTTCCACTGGCAAGAACTACTTGAAAAGGCAATAACATATTCTTATAGGTTATTAGCGGATAAACCTGGCCAAAAGCATAATCTTTACGATGATTTTGCAGTGCAAGATTATCGTAAAAAGGTAGTGGTGATATGTTATTATTTACTAACTTCATGCTGTAAATTTACAAATAAAAATCTATATAAGAAAATTTCTTAATAATTTTTAACACACAGCTTTATTGAGGCACATAAAGTAATCTTACTTTAGCATGGCGAGTATTTACATTGACAGAAATCTCATCTATTTTGCCATTTCCTATAGTGGTTTTAATCAATTCAAGTTCATCCAAATCTTCTTCAGTAGGAAATTCTATGGTGTGCTTCATACACATTTTTACACCATTCGCATATAAATCTCCAAGCACATTACAGTCAAGATTTGATGCAGGCATATCATACATATAAAAGCGCACAAGATATGCCCAAGCTGCATAGAAATTCTGAATTACAGCATTATATGTATCACCGTTTTCATCTACCAACTGTGTTTCAACTATGGGCAATTCTAAAGAGGAGCCATTTTTAACAGGGCATAATAATGCAAAGCCATCATCTGAGAAATTAGATGGGTTAAATAGCATATAATCCACGTCAGATGAAAACTGGCTTATATTTATTTCTTCTGTTTTATCTTTCTGTATATAGTTAGATTTAACATCTATGGTTACTCCACCAAACAAATCAGTAACGTCATCCATCCAGCCAAATTCATATCGTTGGTTTAGGTCTGTTTTATCATATTCTACTTCTGATTGAAAATATGATGATAGCTTTTTGTTAAACTGGTCTACTAGTTTAGTAAAATCAAGCTGAACATTTGTATTATAAGAGTATGAGCCTCCTCTCATAAAGAAACTTATGTGTTCAATCTTAAATTTACCATCTTCTATATACCAATAACATCTAAAACAATCACGAAGCATTTTCATTATATCTTCTAATGATACTTCTGCTTTTTGAGCGGGCTGGTCATATTCACCTTTAAGTATATTTGTTTTTTGTGTTATGTGTACATAAAATCTTGCCATCGACAGTGGTACGGTTGTATCATACAAAAAGCGACTATATTCGGCAGTTGCTTCATGCTGAAGAGTAGGGTCTATTTCTTTAAGCAAAGCCTTTATTGCTGCTGCTATAGAATAACTATCCCTAAGAGTATATTGCTTTCTTAATCTCTGCTCAAATAAAGAATAATAGCTATCATATACATACCACAATGAAGCATTAGCCCAAGAATTTCTACTAATAGGCAAAGGCCTACCTATACCAGTGCTACTAGGAATAAATTCATTAGTAAAATACTGGTTATAGTCATTTAAGCCATATCTTGTAGGTTCATCTACTGCTCTAGAAGTACAGAAAAACATTCCGCCTGTTAGCCCAATACACTTTTTATAATTTCTGTTGTCTGTGACAAAGTCATCAGACGGCAAGTCGTATGTATTCTTTACACCTTCAGAGTCTTCTACAGAATCTACATCGCAAAGCAAACGCCTGTAGATATGATATACGAAAGGACTCTCTATAGTAAACGTATCATTTGAATTATTTACATTTACCATCTTAATATTCTCGATCCCTATATATTTATTGTCAGGGTCAGTAACAGCCCACTGCTTTTCTGACTGATATAACAGGGTATTATCTGAATTTCTATATAAACGTATCCAATACATAGTAGAGCTTCCATCTACTAATTCCATTTTGCACGTGTAACCTGGATTCCATTTACTCCAATATCCGTTTATTCCAGCGTATACTCCATTAACATCAGAAATGCTAGCATTTCTTATATAAAACTCATTTCCTGCTTTTATATAAGAAAAATAATACTTGTTTATCAAGTCATTATGGTTGTCGATTGCTTCATTTACGTCATCTTCCCAGTATATGCCGCCAAAAAAATTAGATATTGAATTGGCACCTTTTACATAAACCTGCATTAAAGAACGTTTATGCAGGTTTATTCTTGATATAGCTGGAGCAAGTTTTATAAGGTCATAAGTATTTTCATATTTATTAACCACATCATTATATTCATCGAGAGCTGTTGTTTTAAGCTCACATGACTTTTTTTCATAGTCAAGTTTGCAATCTGTTTTATTAAATTCGCCTTTATAATACTCTATCCATTTACCAGAAGTCCTATTGTATTTATCTATAATAAGTATCATCTGGTCTTCTAGACTTGAATTGCGCACAAGTTCGTAATCACTCCCAAACAGATTTATTTTACCATCAAGTGAAATACGGAAAAATTCTTGCCCACTTTCTTTAGCATATTTCTTATTAAGCTCTTTATAATGTGGATTTACTTCTACTTTATCACCACCATTCTTCGATATGTAAAATTTATATTTTGGAGGTATCATATCTTTAATTCTTTATAATTCGTTTAACATTTTTATGCTGAATAACTACTGTGCCGTTAGGTAGTGTATAATATTTAGTTTCGCTCTGTTTTCTAATACTTCGCACATCATCCTCTATTTTTGAAAGGTCCACGCTTCCATTAGAATTAAGAGAAATATTCAACCCATCTGAGCTAGCAAATGCATTAAGATATTTATCTTCAAATGTTCCTTTATTTAGACTATTAATAACATCTGGAAGTATCTTTTTGTATTTCCTAGTTCGCTTCTTACTTATAATAGCAAGTGCTTCTCCACCTTCAGCTCTCATTCTGCGCTTCTTCTTATTCTTTACGCCCAAATCAATATCATCACCAGATGCATGAGAGCCTCCTTCCAAGAACTCAAGACCTCCTTCTCCATATTCATCAGACTGGCTCGCTGTTACTTGTTTGGCTTTAATTTTAGCTACTGCAAATGATGTCCACATTGTAGCAATAGCAGCTAATGCAAGAGCTGGGCCAACAATAGGAATTGAAGAGAATGAACTCCACAAATTAGCAGATGCTGTGACAAGCGAAGATGCCTGAGTAACAGTGTTCATTGCTTCTTGACGTTTTTGGGCTGCCTGCAGCATTTTTTGTTTTTCTTGCTGATTTTTCTTTTCTTGCTCTAATTCTTTTTTAGCAGTAGCTACGTTATTAGCATAGCCATTATTGCGAGCCTCAACCTCGGCATCATAAGCTTTTTGTGCGGCCTCTACTCGAGCTTCAGCTGCTTCTACAGCCTGTTCAGCTAATTCAACTTCGGCATCCATAATGGATTGAAGCTGTTCTATTACTATATTTACAGCATCTTTTAGGGCATCAATCTGGTCATCATCAAAGCCAAGTTTCTCAAGTAAAGTACCTCCTAAACCTTTTTTGCCAATATTCTTAATAAAATCATCAAGTTCTGACAGTTCACGGTCTATACCTTTAACAGTGGCTTTTGCGGCATCAATCTGAGCTTGACTCCAATCCAATCCACCAGCTTCTGCTAAACGTATTTGTTCTTGCCATCTAGCTTTTTCTTGTTCAAGCTTAAATCGGGTTATCTCAGTTTCACTGCGCTTAACTTCATTAAATACAGCTTCATCAAGAGCTTGTTGCTCATCGAAGCTTGACATATTAAAACTACCAACAGTAATAGCCTTTTGTTTATCAAAAGATGCATTTATAGCGCTTGTAGGTTGTCTTTTAGCTTCTGGTAACTGAGCATTCTTAAGTAATGCTATTTGTCTTTCTACATCTAATCGCTTTAATGAATTGCTGAGTTCCTCATAAGAACCTTTTTTTGATACTTCACCTTCTAATTCTAACAACTCTAATAGCTGTTCAGCTTTTTGTATTTCTACATCTATATTGAGCAAATCTAGACTTAGAGTTAAGCCTTTTTGCTTGTTCTTTATAGCATTTTCTATATCATCTAGTGCTTTGATAGCTGTTTCTTTTTGGCTTTCTGTAAGCTTTTTATATTTTTCGTCTTGACCATTCAGTATTTTTTGGATTCTAGAATATTTATCGTTTAAATCAGCTATTTCTTGATTGAATGATGCAAAGGCTTCAACTCTGCGCTTCTTATTTTCATCCCTCTCAATCTCTGTACGGCTCTTTTGATATGCTTTTTCGGCTGCTAATGCCAGGTTATTTAGGCGGTCATCAGCGTCTCTTGGTGTACGACCTCTTTTATCTTTTTTGTGAGATTCTTCTAAGCCAATTTCTTTAAATAGAGCATCTGCTTGGTCTTCATAAAATTTCCATACGTTGAAATAGCTTTCAACTTCTTTTTCAAGAGCATCTGCATCTTTTTGTAAACTTTCTACATTTCTCTGCCTTTGCTTTTTTAATCTAGTCCCAAGTGACAAATCAGAGTCTGGTCCAGAAATGCCGCCCCATAAAGCTTTAAAGTAATTTATAGTTTTGTCGAAAAAGCCGTACTCACGCACTTTTTCAAGTTCAGCTTTATTTTCTGCAACTAATAGTTTTTGGTATTGCTGGGACACAACATTCAGCGCAGCTTCTGCTTTAGCTCTTGCTTTATATGCGGCCACTACAGATTCAGTATTATCTACAAAAGCATTATTGGCATCATTTATACTATCAATGGTGATGCCTAATTTACTGAACTCTTTTTCATTATCTTTAATCCACTGTGTTTGTGCTTTTATATTATCCCCTAAATCTTTCCAATTTTCAGATAATCTTCTTAATACTGCTATCTGCTGGCCATAAGACCCTGTAGACCCTTTTCCTAGCTCATCATTTAAGTCCTCTAAAGCATCTTCAAAAGATTTAGCTGCATCTCTACCTGCTAACGTTTTATCAATCCATGTGATAATTTCTTTACCATACATAGAAAACACAGTAAGCAATACAACCAAAGCGGTATTCCAGCCAAATAGTGATTTTACAACAGACTCTGTTACACTTATTTGCTCTTTTCCTTCAGCAGCCAATAATTCATTCTGCTTTCTTAGTCTGTTAATTTCATCAACTACCATAGGTATATTGTTTGATATACCTAAGAAGAATGTATTAAGTGATACAGCTGCAGCAGGTAATTCTCGTACTACTTGAGAAATAGAAATACCTAAGCCATCCCATGTTTTTTGGTAATGGCCTACAGACAATCTATAATTACCTGTTGCTTCTTGCAATTTTATCATTTGCTGATAAATTGCATTTGTCTCAGCTTCAAGCTTTTTACCAGAGTCAGCAGCTTCTCTCTCAGCTGCAGACATTTGGTTAAGCCGTATTTTATTTAATGCATATTGAGCTGAAAGTCTATTATAAGAACCTTCTGCAGAATTAGCAATTATAGCCTGTAATTGAGCAATCTGATTTGCTTCTCGTATTTGGGTTGAATAGAGTTTAAGCTGCTGATTTTCTTCTGACTGAGCATAGGCAAGTTTCTCTTGAGCCTGAGCTAATGGGTCTACTGTAGCTTTCTGCTGTTTTCTAGCAGAAGTAAGCTCAGCAATTTTAGCTTTTAACTCAAGTAATCTTTTACCTTCATCTGACTGTAAATAAGCTAATCTTTGCTCTGCCTTTTCTACTTCAGACAGAGTTTGGATATGAGGCTTCATTTGGTCATCAAGGGCCTTAATCTGATTTTTCAAATTAAGAATATCATTGAGTAGCTGTTGCCCCATTTCGCTATCTGCTCTTTCAGCTGCAGTTAAAGACTTATATAGCTCAACTGTTTGCTTTAGGTCAGACTTAAGACGGTCATAAGAAGATATAGCTTGCTGGATATAACGCTGCTGTTCTACAGTTGCTCTATTAGCATCTGAAGTTTGTGCTTTAAGCCAAGCAATCTGTTTACCTGTATCAGATAAAGCTAATTTAAGCTCATTCTGAGCTCTTTCAAGTCTTGACGTAGACGCTGTTGCTTCATCAATAGCTTTACGCCCTTCACTTGTAGCTCCACTAGCAGATTTAAGAGAATGCACAATCCTATCTGCACCTGCCCTGATAGCATTTACCATTGTCTCGTATGACTGATTGAGCTCGCCAAGTTGCTTGACAAGCTTTTCAATCGAGTCATCCGGCTCAATTATATCGCTATATTTTATCTTATCGTCTTCAGCCATAATTATTTCCTTTTATGCCGTTTAACACTCTTGCTTTCTGCTTCTAATTGCTGTTTTATATTATCAACAGCATTATAGAATTGAAGTACTGTCATCTTTTTAGCGTCCATGCTTGTTTTTTGAGCTATCAAAAGACAAGTACTTTCAAATTGCTTATCATATTTTATCTCAACAGACTCACTTCCTATGTATGATTTTGGAGAATGCATATTAAGCATTATCATATCTATGGTTTCTATCTGTTCAGAGTTATCTGTGTCATTTATCATAGAGTCCAACACAAGAAGTGTTCTTTGCTTTAACTTATCGTATGCATCTTTTTCCTTTGGATTTACAAAATCTCCTGGAAAGTACATTTCAAGTTCGGTGGTTACTTTTTTTTTAAGCCAAGTCAAAAAGTCTATAATCTTTGAATGCTTTATTTCTTTAAGCCTGGCCAATATATTTTTAAGTCCATCGTCTGACAAATCATTAACTTCTTCACCATCTATGCTATGGATAAGAGCTGCAAAAGCTAAATACCTTGGTGAAATTTCGTTGTTCACCATATACATATTTTGCCTCATGTTTTGCAGTTCTTGCAAAGCTTTTTTGGCATTATTGCTTTTAATGAATTTAGCAACACGAGTTATATGAGCATCAATATCATCTGCATCTGAGCCAATTCCAGAGTCTATAAGCAAATACTTATTGTACTTCTGAAAATTTACAATAGGCATTTCATCTATGCTGTCATATACCCGTACGACTTTTTTATTTACTATCAGGTTTTTCATATTAAAATTCGCGTTATAGGGGTTGATATGATAGGAATAAGTATAATACTCATCTCATTAAAGAAAATAGCGAGAATGATAGCGAGAATAAGCGACGTCCAAAAGCTTAAGCAAAAGTCACAATCGAATAATTGAGAAATAAGCTTAGGAGCTCTGGTAATTATCTCATCGCGCACACCAAGTTTTCCAATTAGCAAAATAGCAAATGCTGCTGCTAAGGCTATATATATTAAAGCCGAAAACATTGTTATAAAATATACCGTTGACATAATTCTCTAGTTGTTAAAGTAAATTCAATTCGTATTCCTGCATAAGGGTACATGAAGAATTGTTTATCAATATCTTGTATACCTTCTCCTTTATAAGTATAGTTATTATAGATTTTCTCTATTGAATAACCTTTGTATATATTTTCAAAGCGCTCATATATATCATTTATAACAAGCTTACCAGTTGTAGTAATAAGACCTGGAGTAGTTAATACCCGCATAATTTCATCTTTTACTTCTTCTGTATGCATAACAGTTTCATCTTCATAAATGCTACTGAGGTCATACCAGAATATAATAGCCCCGCTGAAAGTATATTGTGGCAATGATTGAACTACTTCAGTAATCTTTTGTGGGTCATAAATATCAAACCATGAAAAATTGCCAAAGTTATCATTCGGTAAAAGTGACACATATTCTCCATTGCCGTTATACATCGCAGGATATATAAACTTATTACCATCTGGCCTATGTTCTACAAGCTTATACGCTCTACCAAATGCATAATTAAGCCACTTAAGTCTGTTCATAAGTGACTTTTGCATATCCTGTAATATCTTATCAAGCAATACAGGGTCTTCCTTAAATCTTATTTGTACTGAGTTTTCCTTCATTTCCTTATTGCCTGTTTTAATCGTTTAACTAATTCTTTTCTTATGTGAGAACGAATTATTCTGGTAAAATTTTTATCTGTTAAGCGAAAAATCTCTTCACCATATTTCTCAATAAGTTCAGGTGTTTTTTCATCACTCGCGGTCACATAAAAACCTTCTGAGTCAAATACTACAAACATAGACTCATGAAAAGCACCTGTATCTCGTAATGTGACCCTTGTAGTAGGCTGACCTTTTTTCTTTTTTATTTGTATGGTTTTAGGCTTGTATGGCATATAATCCATTATCTTTTCACCTCTACCGTTGATACCACGACGATATAACTGGTCATCTGCTATAGCTGATACTATTACGTCTTCTTTGTCACGCACAATATCTTCTAATAGCATAGGCAAGCTATCCTTAAAACTTCGCAACCTATATTCCAGATTGCGGAGTGTCGCGTTATATCGTTTTACAGCCATACTTATACAGTTCTATATTTAATGCCATTGTTTCGGCATGGCAAACATACTCTATCAATTCCAGAAGTACTTAGCTTAATGGCCTTGAAAGCCATATCTAGCTGATAACTTAAACCTGATTTTTTCATAGAAGAAGAATCACCATCTACTTCATATAATATATCAAGTCGAGAAGCATTGATTGAATGCCTATTTGTTCTTACGTTAGAGTTGTATGCAAATTCGCGTAACATATCTACAGCTACCTGCTTAGCTATGACATCTTGGAACATCATTCTCTGCTCAACTATAAAGTCTGTAATATCACAGCTTACAGTAACTTCTAAGTTTAATCCGTAGTTATTATCGTAGGTATATTGATTATTTTCAACGTCCCACAAATGTAAACTTTCGTCTTCTGTATTTATAAGTTCTTCATTTACGAAGAATGGATGAATTTCAAGATACTTAGACCATGCCATCCAAGCAAGTAATTCTCTACGCGAGCATGAACCACAAGGCTCTTTTGACCAGTCTTTATTTTTTCTAATAGCTTGACTTCCCTCTGGAAGTTCAGACTGAAAATAGCACAAATACCAACTTCCTCCTGCATCATTATCTTCACTTTGGTATGGCAAATAGAGGTCATCGACTGTAAACCATTCAGCGCTATTATCTCGTATCTTATTAAGCTTTATAATCTTTACTGGAGCATCCATACTTGAATGCATAAGATACAAAGTATATTCTCCAGCTTTAGTAAATTGAAGGCATATTTTATTTATCTTTGTGGTTACGCCTTTTGCTCGTACTGGTATAATTTCAAAGCCAACTAGATTTTTCTTATTCTTTACAGTATCTACTAATCTACCTGTTCCATCAAACAAAGTACGACTTTCGCATAATGGCTTATTTGTTCCTTCTACCGTTTTTTCATTACAATATCTAGCAATAGCTTTTTGAATGCTTGCTTTTGTTTTGCTCTCGAGCCATTCAGAAAATAAATTGGTTTCAACCCAATACTCAGACTCAATATCGGGCTGTTTTCCTTGTGCTTTTTGAAGCGCTTTATATTGTGTTCCTTGATAATCAACTACATTGCCTTTGCTATATTCCTTTTCAGAATTGTATTCTGGAAAAGTGATATTCTTAAAGTCCGGAGCAATACATGACATATTCTGCAAAGTCAGCAAAGGATGAATTTGTTGAAAATATAAGCCACTTTCACTCACGGTTAAAGCATCAGATATTTTTAAGTCTGATGTATCATAATTCTGCTCCCATCCAATAAGGTGTAACAGTTTTTCTTGTATATCGTTGGCTCTAACCATAATTCTTAATTTTTAATGAAAAATAGGAGGCCACTATCGCCTAGTGGCTCAGTGTGCCTCCTACCAAAGCTAATAACAACTCAAAGATTTGCTATCGGTTTATTATCCTCCAACTCCTGCGCCTGCTTCCTTAGTGTTAACAGGATTATCAGTAGTATTCATAACAACAACAGGCTTAGCATAAACTGCATCTTCACTCGATACGTTGAATGCCAGAATAGGACTTGCCAAAGTGCTAGGTGCGCTGTTATATGCGGTCAAGAAGGCCACGTCGACAGCAAAACCATAGTGTTCTTTGCGTGTACGAGTCATATCTGCAGTAGCAGCTCCTGCGATAGCATTGTAGTCACCTACAGAATCGTAGAAGTATGTACCAACAGGCATGTTCAACATAGGCAAAGTAGCAATACCCCACTCATGGCCGTCACCGGAAACAGTTCCAAGCAAGCAGTCACGCTCGAAGCGAGTTAACATTCCAAGAGAGCCAGCATTTACAGCATAACCTTGAGCATACTTACCTTCAGCAGCTGCAATGTTGTTTGTCAGGTGAACAACCTTAGTGCCGAATTCATTCTGCTTGTTTACATCATTGTAAAGGCCGTGCTGCTGCAGTTTACGCATAATAGACTCAACACCGGGGTCACCTACAATGTGCAACTGGCCATAGAAGTCATTTGCTCCCATCATAACTTCAAGGTCGCCAAATACGTTTTCACGCTCTGACCACTTGGCATTGACCGCATTGGTTGAGAAGTCATACAGCAGTTTGTTCTTCAGAACCTGCGTCTTTGCAGCAGCAAGCGCAGCAATTGCAGCTTCGTCAAGCTTTTTGGCGAATGCATACAGATACTTCATAAACTTAGTTTCGAAGTCCTTCTGAATACCAATCTCGTTGTTCATGTACATTGCCGGAGCAATAGTGAAACCCCAAGAATAGGTTGTAAAGGTAATCTGTACCATATTAGAAGTGTTTTCACTGTCTGCGATAGTCACGCTGCGGGTGTTTCCAATGGAAATAGTTCCATCATAGTCAATTACCGGAGTTTCCAGCGTATTGCCAATAGAAGTTCTAGCTTTCTGTTTCAACTCCTCAGTAAGAATACCAGTAGGGTCTTCGGACTGCACCATAAAAGCATTCAGCGCACCGTATCTACTGGGGCGATACTCAAACTTATCCATGTTAGAGTTCGCGCGGATGTTCTGGATACGTGTTAATACTAAACTCATACTTTTTAGATATTTTAATTGTTAATACTTACGCTATTATGGTGCATTACCCTTTTACGCCTCATAGCGCTCTTTGTTTTCTTATCTAATAGGCAAACTTGCCACATTGTTTTCAGTTCTCAGTTGCATTGACTGGTCTGCAAATTCCTGTGAGTCACGGGTCAAACCATTTGCGAGCAGATGTGCCTCAATAGCTTTATCAGCTTCAACTTGGCTCTTGATGCCAGACAAATCAAGTGTTCCACCTGTTCCGCCTGAACCGGACCCAAAGCCTCCTGTTCCACCTCCTGCCTGCTGACGGCCTGTGTCAATTACGTCTTTAAGCGACGTTTCCATTACAAGCTCCTGCATTGTATAAGGATTAAGATTGTTCTTCGGATTGTTGAGGATATTACCATCCGCACCACGAATAACAAGTTTCTTTCCTCCTTGGCCGTCCTCTATAAAATCAGGAGTACCTTTTGCAAGGACTTCTGCTTTTGCAGCATTGAGCAGTGTCTTTTGAATAGGCTCAGTGATACCACTCTTAAACTTAAGGCCCGCTGTAGCAGCTTGAAAAGCATAATCTACATGCGTGTCCTTAATAGTTTTATCAAACTCTGCCTTTTTGGTATTGAACTCAGTTTCCTTTGTCTGAAGTTGAGTTTGAAGCTGAGTTACTTGGGCTTTAGCATCTTTCAGCTGCTGACGCAAAGTTTCATCGCCGGCTCCTTTTTCGAGTTTAGACTGAAGCTCTGTAACTTGTGCTTTAGCTGCATCAAGTTCTGCTTTAACTGTCTTTACAGACTCAGCCTTTGTCTTATACTCGTTAAGCACACGCTTTGCATAGTCATAGCTCTTTTCACCATCTTTTTTCTTGATACCGGTAATTCCAAGAATATCAGTATCATATTGCCCATGTAAAGCACCAATCTTAGTGCCAATTACAGTATTTTCATCATTTTTCGACATTTCAGCAATGGCGGTCAGCTGGGCATCTGAAAGACCAGTTAAAGCTGAATTTTGTCGTAGCATCTCAATTGTTAACATAGCTTTGTGATATTTTTTTAATTCTTAGTTACAAGTTCTGCAGCATCTCCGTACGGGTCATGCAAAGCGGCCATAATAGTATAGCCAAGACCTTTGAAATTGTTCTTAAAAAGTTGCCACTCTGCGAATGTAAACAACTGAGTAAATACTTTTGACTCTTCTTTGCCAGTTAGCGGATTGAAACGACGGCCTCGTACCAATGACAAATGTACCATCTTTTCAGTACCTGGTTTAACAACATATTGATTTTCAGCTGTTGAAGTAGCTTCATTCTGCTTTTCTTCAATAGCATCGTCAATATCTACAATGTATAAAGCCAAATCATCTAACTCATCCTGCATGGTTTGAGTCCATGATTTATTGCTTTTTGCTTTAAGGGCCTCAAGTGCCGTCTTACGCTTAGAAGCCTCATCTTTTTGAGCTTTAAGTTCTGCCAGGCTCAGTGCCTGTAGCTGCTGAAGTTCCAATTTCTGTAACATATTCCAAAAGTTTTTTGTTTATAATATTTATTTTTTCTCTCATTGGCTTATTTGAAGCAAACTCAATTATGTTAATGTTCTCACGTTCAAATTTTTCGACTAAAGTACTAAAATTTATTTTAAGCTTTACCAAATTTTCATTTAATAACTCTTTTTCATACAATTTTAACACTTCATCCAGCGTTTTATGTGGATATGGCTCCAATTGCTTTAAGATAAGCATTCTCTGAAGTACCAAAGGATTGTTACGATACTCAACCTCAAGAATTTGTTGCGATATAGCATCTAGTTCTGAGTTAGACGCACCATTCTCCTTTGCTTGTTTGTACTTAGAATATAGCTCTGTTACTGTGAAAACGTAAAACTCTGTACCCCAGTTTACAGAAGATGATATGAAAGCACCTCCATACCTGAGTTTGCAAACAGTATCTTCGACAAATTTCTGTGCCAATTCAAAGTTGGTCTTTAAGGCATTGAGAACTGAGGTTTTGCTTTCAAAGTTAGCAGTTACCTGAGTTTCATTGATAGCTTCTTTTTCACTTACAGTACCACCTGAACCAACAACAGAAATTACAATTTCATTTTTAAGCCTTGCGCACTCATTGACATTATAATCAAGTGAGTCTTTATCGATAGTAGTTATCTGAACAGGATTACGCATATCTGCGACACCTTCAGATTGATTTGGTATAGGAACTTCTAAGAATGAACCAGGACCAGCTATACGCTTTTCGCTACAGCAAGGACACTTTTCAACTGTTCCATCATTGAGAATTTTATACTCGCCTTTTGCATTGCGTAGAAAACCTCCATCGCAGTAATCACCAGTCTCATTATTCTCAAAATTACAATCAGCTTCATACGCACTATATATAGGATAAGGTGCATACAAGTCTAAATGCTGCTTCGAAATAGAGAAGAACAAATACCAATCAAGATTTGACAACTCTTTTGTAATTGGATTTTTCTTGAGGTCTTTATTTTTCTCATTGAGCTGTGTTGACCAAAAGAACCGAGCTGGACAATATCCTAAATCGTGCTTTGCCTCTGAAATAAGTGACTGAATTTCATTTTTCTCATTGAGCTGATATACTCTTATAGAAGTATCATCAAATACAGCTATTCGATGTTCTGGCTGTTTGAAAATAAGCCACTCAAACTGATTTTCATCAAGTTTAGAAGTCTGGTAATCTATTACAGCATCAATCTCAAGCCAATAAAAATATGGCTCTGGGCGCAAAGATGTTTGTACTTGAGGAAGGTCTACTACCAAAATACTATTTGGCGATACCTGCATTCTCTTCCATCCGGTTGTCTTCCACACCTCTGGCTCGTTGAGGTTATTCTTTTTATACTGAGACCAGTCTTCTGCAAGCTCTGAGTCTGTAAACTGGTATGAGCTTGATGAGTTACGACTATAGAAAACCCTTTCGAGTTCTCTATAGACGTCCTCAACTACAGCAGGTGTAGGCAACGGAAATTTGAACAGATGAAGGAATATGTTGAATTTATCCTTCGGAAGCAACTGTCTTACCCAATCAAGGAATATAGTCGTAGGTTGGTTAATATCAGATACAGCAACATTCGTCTCAGTATGAAATCTAAGACGGCGCTGCATGTTTACAGCTTTCTGAATAGTCTGACGTTTAGTCGGCTTTTGCAGAATTTGCTTTATCTGATTTAATTCTAAGGCCATTTTCTTCGTCGTAAGTATAATTGCTATCTTTAGGTAATTCCCATCCACCGTTTATGGCTGTGCCCATATCAAGCAGGCGTTCGGCATGCTGAATGCCAAACTCCTGCCTCATATTGTACTTAGGCACAACCAATGTTACTGTTTGTTCTTTTTTCTTTCTCATAACTGAAAGTTTTAAGCTCCAGCAGAAGCGGCATTAACCCAATCTGTAAGAGGATTGAAGTCCAACGTTTCACGCTTAATGATGTAGAAGTTATCGCTCCAGTTAGGATAGAATGACCATTCAATGGTATTGCTGTCCGGCTCTTCAAAACCACCAAGCTTCTTGTCGCCAACAAAGAACTTACCAATAGGAATTGGGAAGTATGCTGTAGGCTCATCCTGGTCATCTACCAAACAGCCAATATTGCCATTTTCATCAATCAGCCAAACGCCAATCTCTTCACACATGTACTGTTTCAGCTGTGCAATTGTCTTCTGACTTTCCTGATAAATAGTGGCAGAGAACGTTGTCGGCTCACGGCCAATTGTAATCTCAATACCTCCAAGTGTCTGGTTACCACCACCGAATGTACGAGCTGCGCCAGGCTCAGAAGTAGGTCCTTGAATATACGGAGAAACTGTCATCTTAGAACCATCAGCCGCAGAAAACAAGGTAGAAAACGATGCTTTCTCAGTCGGGTCAGTGACAGAGTTCTTCGTTCCAGCTGTCTTATAGATGCGCTGGAATGCAACTTTTTGAACTTGCCCCATACTCTCCTTGCAGTCTGCAATTTCAAGGTCGGCGATATGTGCGCCTGCAGGGCATCCACAGTTTAATCCCATATTATTTATGTTTTTAATGTTAATACTACCGAGCAGCTACCCTTAACTTGCATCGAATTACCTGTATTTTTGCTTTGAATTGACTTCTCCACAGTGCAAATATACTAAATTTCTTTATAAGTTGTACCGCTTTTAACATTTTTTATAGAGGTATTTTTTATCTCATATTCTCGCACTATGTTCATTCAAGGCTTATGATTTAATCATTCATATATAATTAGAAGCCCAGAAATTACGAGAATAATGCGAGAATATGAATTTAGCCTAATCTTTTTATAGCTTCATACACGTTTGGCTTAAGCTTATCCTTATATTTTTCAGCTATTTCTAATACGTATTCTTTTCTTGCTTGGCTATAAGCTTCAGCAGCAGAATCTATATCCTTAAAATAGCCTACAAGCTTAACTTTTCCTTCAATAGATATTTCGGCGCTATACCTATTTCCATATTTTCTATATTTTACTCCTCTTGGTAAGTTTGATTTTCGCTTTTTATTCTTTGCGAATAACAAATTTATAATTCTTGGCACAAAGCTACATGCTTCTGGAGAATATACTTTATTGCCTTTAATAAGAATATCTTTGTCTATATCAAAGCCTTCAATATAGTTTTCATCAAACCACTTTTTGAAATTAGAAAAGTACTTCCATTCTTCACATACAGAGCAATCAGCATAAGCCTTAAATTTCTCTTCATGACCAGGCCTATAGCATCTATCTATCATGCCAGTCCATGTTTTATATGCTTGAATTAGTTCTACTTTGCCATTCTCATCTTTAACAAAAGTAAGTTCTGGTACATCATTTATGCCAAAACCACAAATAGTTCCTCTTTCAAATTTCATACGTTTCTAAGTTTTATTTTTCTATTCATTGACTTACGACTTCTCATCTCTATTACACCGGTTAATGCATCTGGAGCATCATCGTGAGTTGATTTTCGCTTATTATCTTTACGGTAAGTTGTAATAGCATTATAAAATTCACGCCATTTCTTATCCCAGTTTGCAGGAAATGCAACATCTGAGTTAACAAGGGCTGAATTTGAAAAAATACGAGCTGCTTTATTTTTTGTTTGTGTAAAAGTATGTATTACCGTTTTGAAGTTATGCAATCCTGCTCTTACTTTAGATTTTACATTTCTAGCAAACTGCCTACCACCATTATTGGACTCTATTAAGCATTCAGATATACTGTTTTCTGTGAGCATTTTGGCTAATAATACTTCGGTTTTTTCCATCGGCTCTTGTGTGTATAATATATCTATAACATATATAAGTTCTGGAGTATTTATGAAGCAAATTGCGCATAAATAATCAGAACCAGTATCAGCAGTATCAACATAGCACCATCTTTGTGAAGCTTCATGACCAGATGGCAATTCTATATTTTGATATGTTCTAAACTCGTGATACATAAGGCCTTCAGTAGGAATTGGATTTTGCATATACTGAGTCTCAAATACTACTGGGTTAATCTCTCGTAGTTTATATAGCTCCTCAAGATTGTGCTTCATTGGCCAAAGAGCATATTCTTCTCCTGTCTCAGGGTCTGTTTGTATAACTGGAAGTGATAAAACAGTCCATGTATCTGGCTCTATCTCTTGCAAATAGCCACAGAGGTCATGCTCATGCAATCTTTGCATTATAATAATGATAGGTGTCCTGCGTGAGTTAACACGGTTACGTATTGTATTTTCGAAACGCTGATTTATGCGCTCTCGTATAAGGTCGGATGCTGCATCGTCGGCTTTCAGAGGGTCATCAATCATAATTGCGCCTTGAAATATATTGGTTTTTGCATCTATCATTTTAAGCATTTCATTTGTATGGTCATCAAATACAAATATGTCATTGCCTCCGTCCATTTTATCTATCTCTGGGTCGGCATCTACATTTCCAGCACCAAAACCTGTGACCTGACCTTGTGTTGACACTGCATAGAGTTCTCCACCTGCTTTAGTTTTCCATCTCTTAGCTGAACCTTTCTCAGATGCAAGAGCCGAATTAGGAAAGAGCGTTTTATATAGTTCTTCACTCATTATATTACGAACGGTATCTGAATTATCATTCACGAGTATATCTGAATAAGACAAGTGCAAAAATCGGCATCGCGGATTTAAGGCGAAGGCCCATGAGATAAATGATTTTATAACAACCTCAGTTTTAGAATAGCGTGGAGCAATATTGATAATTAATCTGGTAATTTTGCCATCCACAACATCTTGCAAAGCTTCAAATATCTTTTTATGATGCTCAGCCACGATGAATGAACGTTTATATTGGGCCTTAAACATTAGTTTAGTATACTTTTCAAACGATGTCAAAGCCTCAAGACGCAACATTTCCACAGGATTTACAGTTCCTGGCTTTGCGGCATCTAGTGCTGTTTCTTGCATTTCTTTAAGTGACTTCATTGCTATATTTTACTTTATTAAGTTTTCACGTATAATCAGGTACGCTTCACGACTCACAGGCACATTGGGGATAATACCTGTTTGGAGTTGTTGCTGCTCAGGTAGATTAAGCTGCATTTGACCTTTTCCAAACACACGGTCCCAAAGCTTCTCAACTGTTTCTATATTGCCAAGTTTTGCATCTTCTTGCAAGCGCTTTATAACTGTTTTGATAACGATTGGTATCTTTTTATTGTTATACAGAGCTGCAAGTTGTGCCTCATTGCATGTTAATAAACAAGCCAATAAATTAGCCGTGTCTTGCTTTGTAAGCTGAACACTTAAATTGATATTAAGGCTAGTAAGAAGTTTTGTTATTTCAGGTCTTGATGCTCCTTGTAACTGAAGTGCTGAGCGTATAGCTGATGAATATGAACCTCTGCCCGAGTCATGGCGTTCTGCTAACTCAGTTGCTTTAAGTGGCTCTACAGTCTGGGCCTCAAGTGCCTCAATAGCCTCAACTCGTTTTTGCTGCTCTACAATACGTTTAGCTTGAAACTCAGTTTGGCCATCTGGTATTTCTTCCACGCCGAGTTCTTCTGCTAATGATTGGCGTTTTTCTTGTTTAGCTTGAAGATTTTTAAGTTTTTGCTTTTCAAGATACTTAATACGAGCCAATTCCTTTGCATCTTGTTTTGATTTGATGCGCGTGGCTTCTTGTTCTACAAGTTTGGATGTATCTGGGTTAGACATTCCAGGAACTACTGGGCGTGATGGCAGTATATCTGCTAATTTCTGTGCTATTTTATCTGTTTTCATATTATTTGAGTATTCTTGATTTACCAGTTTCTAACTTATTTGCTATCTTGGCTTGTTTGGCCATAAACTTAGCTACTCTATTTTCTGCATCTTTCTCTATGTTGGCAGCCTCTTTAGTTTTTACTTTTCTCATATCTGGAGCAATTTCAATTATTTCCTCTGTTCCATCAAATCTCCATATACAGTCATAAGCAATTCTACGTTGGCCATTGCAACACATATATATCGCGCTTGGGTTTATTTTCATTGGAGCCACACTTTCTATATACTCTCTTATGGAGTCCCATTTTTTATAGAGCTTATATAGATTATCAGTCATTTGTTTATATTGATAAACGGCTCTATGTGGATAGCTACGAACGCTATTTGTACCAGCTCTATATATAGTTTCTGGTATTCCCCATTTTGCTGCATATCCTGGTATGACAGCTTTTTCTGCTGCACACTTATTTAGGCTATTTATTATATTGTGGCCGTAGGGAGCATAAGCCATATATTCATCTATCAATTCATACATTCTTAAGTATACACTCATTAGGTCTAAGTCCATAGGAATTTCTTCTGTGGACACCGTTATATATTTGCTTTCAGTTATAGCTTTTACCAAGTCAGGATTGTTTTTATTTGGCCAAGCTGCATTATGAAATACATTATATATAAGTTTCTCTATTTTGTTTTTAACAGTAAAAGTTCTTCTTTCTCCTGTCCAGCCTATGTATACTTTATTATCATACTCAAACTCAAGTATGAAAAATGCACTTGTAGACTGTAAATTGGCATTTTCTTGTAAATCTACCAAATACTTGTATTTACCTATGCGTATCATAAATATAGTTTTTTATTACTTTGCAAATATACTAATAAAAACTGATAGGTGAAAATTCTCGCGGAATAAAAATCACGCAGGAAATGAGAAATTAACATTTTTTATATCAGTGAATTGATTTACCAATATGGAAAATAATTTGTAATGCTTCACGTTTCACTAGCTATTCAGTGAAATAGAGTTGAGCCTGTAAACAATCATGTTTCTATTTCACTGAATATAACTGATTGAAAATCAATATATTTATGAAAAATGCATTAGTGAAAAGAGTCTATGTGGCTTAAATATTCAATCCCGGGAATAGAATTACTTTTATGTTTAATATGTGATATGTTAAGCGATTATTTATATCATTTCACTATTCACTATCTACAATTCTATTTTAGTGATTTATATATATTATTGTTTACTTGTTTATAAATGGGCTATATTATTGAAAATCAATCACTTATCTAGAAACATGCCTCGGTTTTCAAATGTTTATTTTGTTTATTTGAAAATTATTTCTGAGCACTCATTCTTTATTGCGAGAATGCCATTTTGTCAATTCCCTATTAAGTCTAAGGGCCTAAACAGATATTTGCGAGAATATATGCGAGAATGAGAACTTATAAGCCTCTGGGCCTCGCTCATACTTATATATGATTTGTTAGCCAGTTTGCGAGAATGATTTGAAGCCAAAAAATTTTTCTGCCTATGGACATGGCTCTATATACTATATATAAGGGGGCACCCAGGCACTGCGGCAGGGGCCTAATTTCCACACACGCTAAACAAATTAAATATAAAAATCTATTTGGTTAAAAAGCATTAAGCCTGACAGCCTAATTCGTTAATTATGGTTTAATTCGTTAAGAAGCATTAAGGCTATCAGCCTGTTAACAACTCTTAACTAAAATAATTTTCAGGTTCCAAGCCAGAGACAGGCTCATAGCCTCTCCTCCAACAAGGTTTAACGAAAATTTAACACTTACTAACCAAATATATTTTCAGGTTCCAATTATTTTATTAGCTGACAGGTATAAAATTATTATTTTAGTTTATTAACGAAACAACCAGGAAATTTAATACGATTTAACCCATAAAATTTTTATATGCTATTTATTTTACAGGTTATATAGCCGACATTTTTTAATATTTATATCCAGGTTTCTTAACGCTTTTTTAATATATAAATTTTATAGCCAATAAAATTATTATTATATTAGCATATCGAAAATAAACCGGATATATATAATAATTTAATGGTTATTAACAAATATCCAATATTTATTAACCAAATAAATTTTTCCGGTTAAAATAAAATTGATATATTAGCAATATAAATAAAACGGAAATAATTAAAATATAACAGTAATGAAAATTAACAGAAATTATCGTTTCGTCCTGACAGTTCTGGACAACGAGAAAATTAGCGCGGGAGAAATCCGAATTGACAACTATGCCGTATCCGGCGAGAGAATGTTTGTCAGCGAATGCCATTATTATGCCGAAAAAAATATTTTGGAATGCCTGAAAGATGCCGACAAGAGAAATGACCTGAGCGGTTATTACGGTCATACGTACTGCATTTATAAGGAAAACAAGTCGAAAAAGGAAACAACCGAACGGGAGGAGGACGGCAAGAAAATTGTCGAAACGAGAGAAATACCGGGAGAGGCAATGCTGCTCGAAATAATAACCGTGGACGAAAATGGCGTAAATATCCGCTGATGCGGATATTTAGCCCAGGCCGGGAAGGCTGCACAGGAGTTCGACTCTCCTGCTGGGCACAATTGGCAATATTGCCGAGAGAATTAAAATAAACTATAATATGGATAAATTTAATTTAGTAGTACGCGCTGCAAGAGAATTGGCGCGTGCCGTAGTAGTACGCGCTGCAAGAGAATTGGCGCGTGCCGTACAAGAGAATTATTATGACCTGTCAGACCTAAATAATATTAATTACAGCGAGGTATGTGAATGGTGTAACTTTCCTGATTTACAAGACGGAGGTATATATGAACAGGCTATTGATGCGGCTGCAAAAATTATTATAGAGATTATTAAATAACAGGAGAATTATGACACAATTACAGCAATTTTTGTTCGAATTATCGTTCGGACAGACCAGGAGAATACGCGAATATATGCTGAAACGATATAACGTGTATTGCGGCTCAATGAAAGACCTAGAGCAGGCCATAAATGACTATATACCGAACGAGGATATATTAGAAGAACTGTCAGAAGTATTGGCATGACAGGAGAGTCCTGCACGGGAGAATGGCCGAGAGAAAACGGCATCAGTGGCTCAACTCCACTGGCAGGAACAATAAATTTAACAAGAGAATAACAGGAGAATATGACAAAGAACTATTACAGGAGTGAATACTCCGACAAACAGTGGAAAGCCTTAATCGACAAGGCTACGGAACTGGGTTGCCAAATAACTTATAGCAAGTACGGCAACATAGTAACAATCGACAGCACAGACCGGGAGAGCCGAATTATAGCAACTACCGGGAGAGACGGACAAGACAGAGCTGTATGGGCCGAGAGAATACACGGCATGATACAGGAGAGCACAAATCTCAAAGTGTGGAAAGTGCAGCCCAAGAGATACCACAAAGGCTATTGCCCAACTATTTGCAAAAGCCGGAGAGTGGCTGAGTTCGAGCAGGAGCGCCTCGAGAGAATAACAGGCTTTGAATGGGCAATAAAAGTAATGATGGAATAACATGGCAGCAAGAGACTATAAATTTGAGTACATGCTACTCAACCGGCTTCAATGCGATTGCAATTACTATCTTGGCTATGGCAGCCGAAATGCTGAGCATTGCCTTTGGGCTCACGACGAGCAGAAACAAATCGATAAAATGCGAGAGCTTTACGATTTGTTGCCGGTTAAACCTGAGTGGCTTACAAGAGAACAAATTGATGAATATGCAGCAAGAATGGGCATAAAATAACCAACATTATTTAACGAAAAAAGTTCTTAAAGCAGTAACCAGATTAAAATAAAAGTAGTATATTTGCATATACTTAAAAAGATATGGCGATAGCCAAAACAACTAAAATTTACAGCAATATGGTAACAATGAAATTTTCAGCAACCAAGTCAGAAACATTGTTTTTGACACCAACAATTGCAGTTGAACAAGACAACTCAGAAACAGCAATCCGATTTGCTCTTTGGCACGGCGTGTTCAATGTAGAGGTAAGTAAGAGCTACAAAACCGTAAAAGCTAAATAACATGGCAAGAAATGAAATGTTTGTAACGGTTTATAGGCTTGAAGTTGAGGCCACTCGAGAGAATTTGGACAGTATGGAGAACTTCATAGAAGCTATTTCGGATGGCACTATCGTGTCCAACGATGAGGGCCATGTAGCTATCATAGTAGCGTCTTCGGATGCCTTAGGGACAACGAAATTGGCTAATATGGCACTCAGATTTTTTGGCAAGGAGGGATATAGTATAAGTACTCTCGGACTCTTAGGGCCGTTTAAGAAACTCAATTGATATTTTTTAACATAAAACTTGGAAAAAGTTCCCAAAGCAGCTCAATAATTCAAAAAAAACATAGTATATTTGCAATATCAAAATTAAACAATAACATTTTAATAACAATTCAAAAATTACAGTATTATGGCAACAAAGAAATTTTCTCAGATGACAACGAAGAAGCTGAATGCTCTTTTGGCAACAGCAAGTGATAAAGACAAGAAGGCTATCGAGGCCGTACTCGCAGCTCGTGAACAGGCTCAGGCCCACGCTGCTCCTGCAGCTCCTGAGGCAACCGCAGAAGAGACTCCTGCAAGTGAAGAAGAAACTCAGCTCAGCC
>OHFL01000171.1_pt1 | contig 53822 bp, 40 predicted proteins | sample 1567491 | NCBI WGS metagenome assembly OHFL01 (sample SAMEA3879539, study PRJEB24766) | human gut metagenome | biome: human-associated habitat; feature: feces | place: USA | collected 1985/1987 | reverse complement strand
AACTTATCAAATAACTTGTCCTGTGCATAGCCTGTCAGACTTAAGCACAAAAGGCATACGATTAAAAGAATCTGATGTTTCATTTTGTCTGATCATTTATATGTTTCGTCCATACTGCGTGTATCTTTTCCATTTCCTGCCGGGCCTGATTCATTTCGCCAAAGCCTTTATTCAGGTTTTGCGACAACAAAGTCAAGGCTTGTTCGGCAGCCATTGCGGCTTCCTCCGGATTATCGAACGTATCCTTTGGTCGGGCATCTGAAGCCGAGTAATAAGCCGTTGTCCCTACTCCCAATACCAGCAAAATACTTGCCGCCACACACCAGCGCCTGATCCGGTTGCTGTACATCGGAATACGGACCTCTTTCCTATCTTCCGCAACCAGCTGGTCAATATGCTGTTCTAGTCGTTTTTCCAGATGTGCCGGAACCCGACTTTGATCCTTCAACGCCTGTCTGATTAATTCGTCTATTTGCTGATCATTCATTTTCCATACAGTTTATTGAATTGCTCGCGTATTGTTTTCCGGGCACGCGAAAGTAAAACCCGAATATTGCCGGCTGTGTAACCGGTGATCTGTTCGATCTCTTCAACTGAATAATCTTCCATTCCCTGCAACCTCAGTACCTGTTGCTGATTCAAGGGAAGTTTATCGATCCATCGTTGTATCTGCCGAATCTGGTCTTTCTCTTCCGTTTCCTTTTCCGGAGATGAGTCAGACTGGAACTCTTCCGTTTCTTCCAACTCGGCTGCCTGACGACTGGCCCGCGGAGAACGAAGATAATCCAGACAGAAATGTTTGGTCAACGTAATGGCATACGCTTCCGGATTCCGGACAGCTGCCAGTTCTTCCCTCCGTTCCCACAGACGTGAATAAACTTCCTGTACGATATCCTCCGCTTCTTCCTGATTCCCGACCAAAGCAAATGCAATCCGATAAAGCTTTGGATGAAATGGCAGATAAAGACGCTTAAAGATATCAGCGGTCACTTCCATGATCCTGTATGACTTGTTCGATATCCGATGGTTTAATCTTTCCTTTCAGGCGAACAACAGCTACCTCGTCGTCGACATGACAAATCACCATTTCCCGAATCATTTCATCTTTTATCTTCACCAATATCTTGGTCTGCTCTCCATTTTCTGAATGCGAAACAAGCGGTTCAAAGTCGGGATCATGTAAGTCGGCAATGGCCTGACCGAACTTCGTCCGGACTTCATCCGAACAATGCTCCAGACATAAAACGTCGATATGCTTTACTCCGTAGGTATCTGTAAACATACTGCCGAGAGCCATTGCTGCAGTGCCTAAAGAAACCCGTGTCACTTCCTGTTGTGAGGCCAATTCATCCATAAAATGTTCAATACCTCTCGCCTGCATTCCGGTTGCAGTCATCCATAAAAGTCCCGCCAAAAATAAACCTTTCATCTTCATATCCGTTAGTTTTATCCATTCATTAAACATTTCAAGCGAGCTTCGCCAGTCGTGCACGTTTTCTGAAGCGCTTTCACTTATATGACGAGTTAACCTTCGGATTCGTTACAAAATAATCGGGATTTTTTTGAGGATCAAAAAAAATAGTCCTTAGGGAAAAGTTTCAATCATACTTGAAACTTTTAGCAAAAACAAAGAAAGTTTCAACTATACTTGAAACTTTTCGGAATCCCTTATACAAAAACTAGAGAATCTAACTGCATTTTCTTTGTTCGCCCAGGGCGAACATATAATCGCTCATTCTGAATATATATTCGCCGACAGCGAATATAAAAACGCCTAGGGCGAATAAAGTTTATCTGATCAGGAAAGATAAAATAACTCGTATGTATTGATAAAAAAATCAGGTTGTAGCATAAAAAAACCGTAGCACAAACCTGATTTGTTTGTACCACGGTCTTATTTGTTCCTGCAAGACTTGTTGCGCCTTTGAGATCGACTCTCAACAACGCTCCGCTTACTTCCGAAGCTTATTCTAACGACAAGGTAGCCCGTTCAGAAGCGATGGAAGCACTGGCCGGCGTTGACTTACGAGAACAATAATTGAACTCAGCCGACTTTTCTCCGCTGTAAGAATTCCATTTCAGCTTTAACTTCACTGTCTTTCCTTCTGTATCCGGCAGACTGTCTAACTTGAAAGCTACCAGTCCGTCGCCCATCTCACCGTAGGTATTGCCATAAGCATTGTGGCGGAATTCCACTTCATACGGGTTTTCCGGGTTGTTTGTCGAAAGCAAGTTGACGAAATGCTTCGAGCCAAACGAAGTGGCTGTACGGAAACGTAACGTCAAATAACCGTCTTCTGCGATAGTTACCCAGTCACCTACAATCTCAACCGGATCTTTTCCGTAAATAGAATCGTTCTTTGCGCCCAGATCCGGAGCGATATTCTTCGTCAGAATACTATCAATCCAATTGATATGAACAGCCTTTGAATAGCCTTCGCTGGGCTCGTTTACTTCCGAGAAGTTCGTCAAAGCTCTTACCTCCTTCGATCCGAACGGTGAAGAAGTCATATTAACCGGCAACAACGTTGTTGTATCATCCAATTGCAAGAAGAACGCATTCTCGCTGGTTGGTTTTACCGTTACCAACGCATTCGGAATGGTCAGATAATACGCGTCATTATCATCATCATCCAAACAAGACTGAAATCCCATTGAACACACGGCAGCGACTGCCAATACCATCCATTTCTTAAAACTCATTTTCATAATGCATCTTTATTCGTTAACTGTTTATTCGTTTTCTAATAATAATGCAGAAACCCATAAAAATGCTGCATGCCGTGTGTTAATTTACGTTTTTGGCTCAGGCTTACAACTGCACTTCGTTTACCACCTGTCCGTCGAACAGATTGATGGTTCGTCCGGCATAACCGGCATCATGCTGCGAGTGCGTTACCATAACGACGGTTGTTCCCTCTTTATTCAATTCGGTTAATAACTCCATCACTTCTTTTCCGTTCTTTGAATCCAGGTTACCGGTCGGCTCGTCGGCCAGGATTAACTTCGGATTCCCGACAACGGCACGGGCAATTGCCACACGTTGCTGCTGACCGCCGGACAACTGCTGCGGGAAATGCTTCGAACGGTGACTGATTGCCATCCGGTCCATCGCTTCTTCGATACGGCGTTTCCGTTCGTTGGCAGGAATTCCCATATACAAAAGCGGCAATTCGATGTTCTCATAGACATTCAATTCTTCTATCAGGTTGAAGCTTTGGAACACAAAGCCGATGACACCTTTCCGCAAGTTCGTTCGCTGCGATTCGGTATATTTCGAGACTTCTATGCCATCCAGATAATACGTTCCGTTGGTCGGATTATCCAACAAGCCCAGAATATTCAGCAAAGTGGACTTGCCACATCCCGAAGGTCCCATAATAGCGACAAATTCGCCTTTCTTTACTTCAATACTTACGTTATTCAACGCCCAGGTTTCCACCTCATCTGTACGGAATACCTTCTGTAAATTTTCTGTCTTAATCATATCTTTTCAGTTTTTAAGTTTGTTCATTTCTTTGTTTCTATTTAATCTTTCACTCAACTTTCAGGCACTTCACCGGATCAACCTTCATCAAAACATACGCCTGAATACCTACTGTAATGACAGATACCAGCCAAATTACCAGGAAAGGCAACAGCCAGTCAAGTATCGAGAAAGATACATGATAAGCAAACTGCTCCAGCCAGTTGGAAAGGAGCCCGTATGTTATCGGAAGAGCTATCAGATAAGCTATCACAGCATACACCATAAACGGTTTGTTCAGGAGCCAAACTATCTGCCAACGGCTGGCACCATGTATTTTCCGGATACTGATTTCCCGTATCCGTTGGCGCGTAGCATACCACGTAATACCAAACAAACCGAATAAAGTCAGCAACAATCCGATCACGGCATATACTGTGATGACCTGCGCAAAAGAGACAAACCGCGCATTCCGTTCCATAAACAAGGCATGCATATCCACATATTGAAAGGCTTGCTTCGTATTGATCTCTTCCCATATCTGAGCTATCTGACGGATCGTCTCTTCTCTATCTTCCGGACGAAGTTTGATATGCAATACATTCGCATTACCCAAGGCAGACGAAGCAGGCAGGTGAATGGTAATCGGTGTTATCTCCTTCTCCAACGAATTGATCGGAAAGTCTTCAACAGTGCCACCGATCACATATAAAGAATCGGCATAGGTGTCAAATTCCTGTAATGGACAGCCAATCGGATCTACTCCTGCCGGCACCAACTGACGCACGAAACTTTCATTGACCAATACCGGATAAGCATATTCTTGCTGAAGCCGAGCCGGCGAATGTCCCGTCAATTGCCGGATATGCATCGTCTTCAGGAAAGAAGAATCACTGTATAACGTCAACATATAAGTACGCTTTTCCGTACCGTCCGGTTGGGGAATCTGTAATTCCCGAATGGGAGAATTCAGCACAGAGCCTAACGACAAAGATATCGATTCGATTCCCGGCACCCGCTTTTCCAGTTCAGCCTTCAAAGGTGCTGCCGGAGGCGAAAACATATCTCCCGTTTCGATCAATCCTTCGTAATGAGACGCCTGTTGCAGAATCATACGTTGTTGCTTTTCTCCGATGCAAGTAGCCAATACCAAACCACAGGAAATGGCAAACTGGACGACAACCAATACCGCCATCAGTACATGTTTTCTCTTTCCGGTCGAGACCATTTTATATTCAGAATACGACCAACGCATCAAACGCCGGCTGGCATACCAGGCCGGAACAAGAGCCATCACCAATAAGAAGCCAAGTAATAACGGAAGTACTTGTCCGCTGAAGAAGAAAGCAAACGTCATCCGAGACTTCAGTATCGTATTGAATACCGGTAATACATCCGCAATGATCAACAAGGAAAGCAAGAACGAGATCACAACCGTCAGCACCACATCACCCAATAACTGCATCCGGATTTCACGAAGCGTTCCACCCATTAGTTTCTCCACATGAATCATCTTTAACTGCTGCATCAGCCGGCTCAAGTTCATATTGGTATAATTGCAGCAGGCAATCACCAAGATCAAAATAGCAGCCAGCAAACCGATATATAATAACTGTACCTGGCTCTGCTGGATAAACGGAAGCTGTTGCTGACTCGTTCCTTGCGACTGGACAAAATAAAGATCTGACAACGAATCTACATAATATTGAGTTCGATCCGGCATCATCGTCTGAATCGACTTGTCTGCCCGAATCGCCTTTTCCACCTGTTCTGCTGAAACATGCGGCAATAACTTCAAGAACGTGGCTCCACCCCAATAATCAGCCGTCTTACTTGTTAATACATCATACTTCAATAACGACTGAGTTTGCTCGGCCAATACCGCAACCACTTCATAAGCCGTTTTCTTTCCTTCCGATTCTGTTTCCAAAGTCTTGCCCAACGGATCTTCTTTTCCAAAGATCCGTTTTACCACAGATTCCCGAATGGCTATCTTATTCGGACTGGTAATAGCTTCTTTCAAGTCACCTGAAATAACTTCTACCGGGAAGAAAGTCGGTAAAGTAGAATCAGCCCCAATCATTTCTAAATCAGAATATGTATGTCCTTTATACCTAACAGAAGCAACATATTCCTGTATCTGCATAAAACTCTCCACACCGGGAATCTTCTTCTGTACATCCGAAGCCGCCTCTACCGAAGTAAAGGCCACTTTCTGCCCGTCATCAAACGGATTATCCTGCCGCAAACAGAAGATCCTTTCCTTATCCGGATTATCCCGTTCCATAAAATAATCATGGATAAAATAAGTCAGCAACAAATTCGTCCCAGCCAATCCGATCGACAAGCTGATCACGGCGATGAGGAAAAACACTTTGTTCCGCCACCACCCACGTAAAACCATTTTCAGTATAAAACTGTACTTCATAAAACTTTAAGTTTATCATTTTACTCTTCTACTTCTTCTACGTGAGACGTACCAGATCAGGTACGTCATACGTACTCGCCTTGGTACGCCCAAAGTACACGACCAGGTACGCCATGCGTACCTTACTTATTCACTTATTCCCGTTTGATGACATCCGCCGGATTTAAACAAACCACTCGCCAGATCTTGAAACCAGTTACACTGACCAGCAAGAATACCATAATGATGAATAGATAGAACATCCAATTCCAACGGTAGATACAAGTTATCATACCGTAGAAAGCTTCATCGAAAGCAATCTTCAATAACGGACAGACAACAATAAATGAAAGGAAGAAAATGAATATATATACTTTCCCAAACAGTAAGACTATATCCCATGACCTTGCCCCGTTGATCTTACGAATGGCGACTTCTTTCCTTCTTCCTAATGTGTCCATTGATATGGCCGAATAAATACTCAACACAACCAGAATCATACTGATCATTGCTAACATAAGCAAAACCAAACGCATGGTTTTGATAACAGAAAGAACCTCAACTTCTTGTTCCAATGAATAAATTTCCAAAGGTAAAGTGATCGGGACAAACTCACGGCATACAGCAGTAATCTGATCCGTTAAAAGACTGACATCCGTTCCTTCTCTCAGTTTGATATAATAATAACCGGCAGAAGACGAAGGCATAAAGACCGAACCCATAAATCTGGGATCTTCTATCTCTCCATGCAATGCTTTATAAACACCGGCAATCTGATAATCCTTATCGTCCAAGCGGATAGTTCCTATATTGCCTTCCTGATCCAGTACTTGCTTTACCTTCTCACTCACATAGATTTGTCCGTCTGCGGTCACATCGACTTCTTTTCCATCCATCGGGATATGAAAGAAACGAAAATAGTCCGTATTCCCAGAGCCCATCTGAACCAGCGAAGTTCTTCCGTCGGCATGTTTATAATTCATATACGTGTAACTCTGCAAATCAGATAACATTGAAATATAAGTAACCTCCTCTACTTCCGGCATTTTACGTACTTCTGTAATGATAGGTTCTATATTTTCTTTCAGCCGAGAACTATTCAATGGAAGCATCACGATCTGATCTTCTTCCTGATCAGATAGCGGCATATACATTTTGTCGAATATCAGTTCATTCCACGACATCCATATCAAGATTACGCCTCCTACAAAAAACATCGAAATGGTCCATTGTATTCCGATCATGATATTGCGCCATATATGCTTTTTCCGACCCGTCAGAATGAAATGATTCATCGACACCCATTGCAACTTCAATACGGGAGAAATAATAATAAGCAGGCTTATTCCTATGACAAGTATATAAACCACACATTGAATCAGATATACATGCTTCCAAGGCAACGCAGAAAGCATCTGATCCGGCAAGTAGTTCTTCAGTAATAATAAAGTCCATTCTGAAAATAATAATGATAACAGCCACGCCAACGTCATCACGACAAATACTTCGGAAGCCAGGAGCATGAAAATCCCCTTTTTATCTGATCCCATACATTTACGCAAGGCCAATTCTCGCTGACGAGTGAAGAACAACTGGATAACAAACTTCAGAAACTGGATCATGCCTGAAACAAGAATCAATGAAGAAAGCATCAGTAAAAGGAATTTGGCTATATTTTTCTGCACTCCATCCTGATTATTAAGTTGAGGCCTCAATAAGATCTTTCCGCTTTCCCGCTGAAAAGACATTTTTCCAACAACATCTTCGAATGCCTGAGGCGACATACCGTCCGGCAAAAACAATTCAACAAATATATTATTCATCCGAGGCTGTACTTCCACAGAGAAATAACAATCCGCCTGTTGATAACCCATTTGTATCTTCGAATCATCTACAACGCTTCTTATCCGATAGATTTTTCCTTCGTCCTTTTTACCGGCCAGACGCAATGTTTCTCCTCTCGGGTCTTTGTCTCCGAATACCTTACGGGCAAAGGCAGCAGACAAAACAACTTCATCCGGTTTTAATTCCGATAAATCCAATTCCGAAGTCATATCATAATAGTGAAAGAAATAAGCATTAGCATAACTGTAACGGAACAAATAAGGAGTAACTTTCCCTTCTGAATCCAAAAACTCGACTTCTCCTTCATTTGCAAATGTATAAGCCGCCACATGAGAGACGCCCAACGGCTTCAATTCTTCTTCCAACCGTAAAACCTCATCGAAAGAAAACTTCGTACTCAATTGATTTTCCCAAACAGCCTGTATCAAAACACGCCGGTCGTAACGGGATAGTTGATCAGACTTATCTACATTCGATACAAATAAATAGACATAGCTGAAACATACAATCCCGACAGCCAAACAAATAGCAGAGATTAAACTCTGCATCTTATACTTCATCAGACTACGTACAGCAACTTTCAAGTAATGTAATATCATATTGCTTCTCAGTTGAAATATCTACAAACACATAAACAAAACGTATGCCAAACAGATAAACGCTATGTTTACAACAACTTAACAAACTACTGACTGATAATCACCTGTGCGTCTTCGCACAAATAACGTGCACGAACGCACAGTCACCCTCGTTATCTATCGTTCATACCTGATAAACTTGTCAAGCCCGGAAGAAAAAGTAATGATCCGATATCCTATTCTTTAGTTCATGCCGCGGATTACTTAGTTCACACCGTGAATTATTTAGTTCATGCCGTGGATTACTTAGTTCACGCCGTGAACTAAAGAATTGGTCTAATGAATCCAACTTTTCCTTCTGCCTCTTTCCAACTTTATCTCCCGGGAAACGGAAGAATATATCCCAACTTATTCCCGCTTCACTACATCCGCCGGATTAATCCGTGCTGCCCGGTTTACCTGCCAGAACAATGTTCCCAACGAAATAACCGATACCAACAATAATGACCACAAGAAGATTCCAGCACCCAGCGGCGCTTTGACTGCGAAATTCTCGGTATAACGGATAATCACGGCTACGGCTATTGGTATCGAAACGGCAAAGGATACCAACAACAGGAACATATATTTCCGGAACAACAAGCGGTAAATATCTTTCAACTGGGCACCATTCACTTTTCGGATGCCTATTTCGCGATAACGCTGCCGGACATCAAACAAAGATAAACCAAACAAGCCCAGACAAGATACCGCAATGGCCACCATTGCAAAGACGGTATAAATATACGCTACCTGGCGGTCTTGCCGGTAAAGAGCCTGCATATCATCTTCGAGTAAGGAATATTCGAAGTCTTCCGATCCATAAGTATCAAGTTCTATCTTCTGTAAATAATCCAATACATCTTTCGTATGGCCCGGAGTGCAAGCTATCTGATAACAATCACCGCCATAACCTACAAACACTCGATAAACAGTTGGCTTGATTCCTTCACTCACATGACTCATATATGTATCTTCTACCACAGCACAAACAGGTTTCCACGGATCTTTTCTGGAAGCACGCACATTACTGTCTTCTGCAATCCGGGCATTCTCGCAACTATCGAATCCAAAAGTTTTCATCGCTGCTTTGTTGGCAACGAAATAAGTACCTCTTTGATCATCTGCTTCCGGTAATGCTCCTTCCAAAACTTGTACATCAAACAATCGGAAGAAATCGGCACTGACTGTTCGCGTACAAACCTCATGCACTTGTCCGGCTTCATTCGTAAACCGAATGTTATATCCCGGACTCGGCAACCATTCATGACCAGCTATCCATTGTTGAATATGCGGATAAGCATTCAGTTGCTGATCAATGTGATAAATACGATCTACACGTTCCTGAAATTTTGCCGGATCTCGATAGATAGCCATGTCGCGCGACTCATAAATCAAATTGGCTTGGATGATATCTTTTGTCCGGATTCCCGGATCGGTATGCAACATCAACGACAATTGTTGGTTGAAATATAAAGAAAGAGTAACGAGTAAGAAACAGAACAGATACTGTACAAAAAGAAATACCATACGTATCCGAATCGAACGGCTGTTTTGTCCGACAGACTGAATCGAAACAATCGGCGACATCCGGCTATACTTAAGATATGAATAACCAGCCGTCAATAATGGAAGGAACACCAAGATCACAACCGAAAGCTGAACATCGAAAACGGTATAAACAAAATGACAAGCCAACAAATGTTCTATCCAAGGCGTTGTAATCTCCATCCATAACCAGGCAAAGAACAAAGCAATGCCGACCAGTAGCAAGTTTTCTATCCACATCTGCGCAAACAGTCCTTTGGGATGAATCCCGAAGATTCGTTTCACCCCGTATTCTTTCCCTCGCTTCAAAGAGGAAACCAGATACAAGTTCAGGAAATTGATCATACCTGTCAGGAAAAGCAACAAACAGATACCACCAATCACATACAAATAGGAACGAACGCCGTAACTGAACATCTGATCTTCGCGAAGTGATTTCATGACCGATTCTTCCCAATAAATCTCTTTCAATGGGATAAAGGAAAAAGTTTCCTGCCGCGTATCTATATCTTTCATATGCGGATTCACAAAACGGGGATTCGAAGCAATCCGATTGATTTCTGCCATATCCGTGCCCGGTGAAAAACGATAAAACTCAGTCTGCATACGTTCCCAATGTTCTGATATAGATGAAGAGAGCAAGACATCAAATCGAATCAAAGTCTTACAAGTCGGTTCGGCCAATACGCCTGCCACCGTTACATCCTTCCCGTTACTATACCGAAGCACTTTTCCCACCGGATTTTCTTTTCCGAAAAGTTTACGGGCAAAAGCTTCCATCAGGTAAGCCGACTGCGGATTATCCAACGACAACTTTCCTTCAACTACCCGATATGGAAACAACTGAAGATAACCACTGTCCACTGCCAGTACATTCGCCTGGAAACGTTGGTTACCCGACAATACATAATCGTCTTGCATGGTGATCGCTTTCCCTATCGTCTCGATAAAACGAGGATCAATATAAGTACTATCTTTCTCGTCCCCGTTCGAATAACTGCTTAATCCTCGGTAACCTTCCATATTCATAATCACAGCATACACCTCATTCCGGTCCACACAATGTGTATCAACCGTCAGTTCCCGATGGATATACCTCATTAAAATCAGGCAACATGCCAAACTGAACGACAATCCCAAGATATTGATTATCGTATATGCCTTGGACCGAGCCAAGAAACGCCATGCATACGTAAGTGTCTTCATTGTATCTATTTTTTTATTCTTTTTTCCTCTTTCTAAATCCTCTGACGATGCTTCCGCAGTTCAGGAAGCATCGTCAGAGTACTCAGACAGCCCTTCCGCAGTCCAGGAAGCATCGTCCGAGCATCCGACAGCCCTTCCGCGGCTCAGGAAGCATCGTCAGAGTGCTCGACAGACCTTCCGCGACTCAGGAAGCATCGTCGGAGTGCTCGACAGGCCTTCCGCAGCTCAGGAAGCATCGTCGAGCTATTCCCGCTTGATGACTTCCGCCGGATTCTCATGGGCGGCACGCCAGACACTTCGTCCGGTACAAAGTCCGATAAACAAAGCCAAGATTACCATAATCAAACCATACAGCCAACCATTTATCGTGGTCTGTTCAACATATTGCTCCAACCAACGTCGCATCACCAGCGTCCCTACCGGAAAGGCGATGAGGCAGGAGAGAAGCAACATCCAAGCATACTGTTTCAGGAAGCTTTGCATGATAAGCCAAGCCGTTGCCCCGTTTACTTTTCGGATAGCGATTTCTTTCCGCCGCCGTTCACAGGCAAGCGTCACATGCGAATACACACCAAACAGAGAGATGACTATACAAACTACCGATACAAAAGCGAGCAGCTTCATCAACGAGCGTTCGGAAGTCAGATATTCATCATAGGCTTCACGAACGGTCTTCAATTCAAAATCATGATGACCGTCCAAACCTTGCATGATAGATTCAACCGCCCGATGCAAATCAGCCGTACGGGTTTCATCGAAACGAATCAGGAAATCTCGACCGATACGGATTCCCCCGACACCATAACCCACCAGCAAAGTGGGTTGTACCGGATCTGTCGGAGCTGAAATATGGAAGTCTTTAATCACACCTACCACGGTAAACTCACGACTAAACGCCCCTTTCGGATCCACATATCCGAAATGTTTCCCAACCGGATCTGCCCAACCCAGGCGTTTCGCCGCCGTCTCATTGATCAATACCTGATAACCATCTGTCTGTTCCGACAACGGTGCGCCTTGAATCAATCGAAGACCATAGAAATCCATAAATTCTTGCCCCTCGGGAATATATTGGATATCGAACGGCTCATCATCCTCCGACTTTCCGTCCCACGTATTGACGGATGTGGCAGCTGCACCTCGTCGAGGTAAGAGCGAAAGTAATTCTTTCACTTCCTGCACATAAGGTATTTGTTTGATCTGTGCAATCACACCTTCTTCTTGTGGATAAAATGCAAACGTTGCCCGTCCGTCACGTTCGAAACCAATATCGGTATGCGACAAATGATTTAGTTGAAGAAACAAAACCGACAAGCCCCATAAAATACCGACACAGATTGTCAACTGGATAATAATGCTACCTTGCTGGAAGAACATCCGCTCCCGTACATTTCCAATCGTATGATGCAAAGTTTCCACGATAGATTTCCGGCTATAATAACGGATAATCACCACTGAAAGTAACACGGATACAAGGAAAAGGAAAAAGAAATAACCCAAAGCCGGCAGATAAAGTCCACCTTCCACCCCCGATAGTTCCTGAAACTTTTCTTTAGCGACCTCCAGAAACACCAGTCCTAAAAGTCCGCTGCCCAACATAAGCAACACCAATTCGGAAACAAACAAACGGAACAGCCCACCCGTTGTCGAACCGCAAGCCACACGTAACCCGATTTCTCTCCGGCGGATACGGATGCGTGTCACCATCATGGAAAAGAAATTAACCAATGCAACACCGATAATCAACATACTCACCACCGAAAACAACTGGACATATTGTAAAGCAATCCGGTTTGTATCTTGAAACAGGGTATAATGGCAATCCATCAGCCTCTCCAACATCAATCCACTCACAGAGACACCACCTTTCGGGTTTAGGTTTGTTTGCTTCAACTTCTCGGCAAACGCTTCCCTGTCCACGCCTTCCTTCAAGCGCAGACAGGAATAAAAGCCACTCGCCATCCAATCATCATTGGCTTTGTCAGGAACACCTTCTATAATCTCATAAAAGAAATTGGAGTGTTTACTCCAACCCGATAATAAAGCTGTTATCTTCCTCGGTTTCCCAAGCAAATACAACTCTCTACCCAACGCATCCTCTATCGATCCGAAGAGACGTTGTGCCGCCTCTTGTGTCAACGCGATTTCCTCATCCGGTTTATGTAAGAATCCCCAACTTCCCTGCAACAAACGGATATCAAACATCCGGATAAACGCCGAGTCTGTTCGTAGATATCTTAGTTCCATCCGTTCATCTGCAGTTCGTCCGGCTTGGGTTTTCCAATAAGAAAACGACGTGGCATCTTCCACTTCCGGGAAAGTTTCCCGTATCACCTTACCCACCGGAAAAGCCGAATGGGGAGAAAAGCCTTTCAAATCAAGCCCACTGGTTTGATACGGTACATAGAGTCGTTCCGCTCCCCGATGGAAATCATCATATGTCAACTCGTACCGAATCCAAATCATGGAAAAGGCCAAGCATACAAAACCAACAGCCAAGCCGACAACACTTACTGCCGTCTGCATCTTGTACTTCATCAGGCTACGCACAGCCACTTTCAGGTAATGTAGTATCATATCTTTTCAGTTTATCTGTTTCTATATTCGTACTTAACAAGGCTATCAGACTTTATTGCCTTACCTGTTTGTCTTCCTATTTATTCCCGCTTGATGACTTCCGCCGGATTCTCATGCGCGGCACGCCAGACACGCCAACTAATACTCAATCCGACAACCAATAGCAAGACAAGAAAAACGCCCAATGCCGGAGCAATCGGAATCAACATCTGACGCGTGTAGGTTTCTATCCAATGTTTAACCAAGATATAAGCCAAGGGAAATGCCGGCAATGCCGCTAACAGTAACAACACGATATATTCCCGATAGAACAGCGAAAGGATATTCCGTACCGTAGCACCGTTGACTTTCCGAATGGCTATTTCCTTACGACGTTGTTCGCAAGTGAGCGTCACCAATGAATAGATGCCAAAGATTGCAACCAATATACAAACCAACGAGGCGAATGCCAGCAAACGGGCCAGCATGGCTTCGGATTGCAGGTATTTATTATAGGATTCTTCTTCATTGACAAGCGTAATTTCTTTATCCGGAGCTTCTTTCCGGCAAAGCTGTTCAATTGCCGTGCGGCAAGCGTCCCATGTTCCTTCCTTGAAACGGAAAAGGATACCGTTGCTCCGGAGCATAATTCCCATTTCATCCCCAATGATAAAACCTGTATTCGGCATTTGTTCGGTCGGAGCCTTATATTGGAAATCTTTCACCACACCTTTGATCACTTGATTGGGAGTCTGCAATATAGTGATCAAATGTTTTCCAATCGCTTCTTCCGGTGTATATCCCATGCGCCGAGCCAACGATTCATTGATTACAATCTCTCCATAGCCGGAAAATTCGTTCAGCCATTCACCTGCCAAAAGCGTAAGCCCATAAAAGCGGGCCAATGTTTCATCTCCCACAAAAAGATTGATGGGTATCGGCACATCCAGCTTCTGCTCTAATCCTTCCCATTGTTGAATCTGCCCAACGGCTGTCCCTATATCCGACACCAAGGGACGATAATCGGCCGGAAGGACTTCGGTAATCATCGGTAATTGTTTCAACTTCTCTACGAAAGGAGATGTATTTTCTGTCCTGTCGAGGGCAAAATAACCCCGGTTGTGTAACTCCATTCCTAAATCATGTTGGCGCAAATAATCCAACTGACGGTTCATCCATTGTGTGCCCGTCATAAAAAGCATACAGATAAAAAGCTGGAAGACAATACTGCCTTTCCGAATCCACGTACGGAAACGACGTTCGCTCTCTCCATTTCCTGATCCCTGCAATTGCCTGCGTTGGATACCATAAATCACACCGATTGCCACACCCAGCAACAAAACAGAAATAAGTATCAGGAAGAGCAAAGCTTCTCCATACAAGGAAGTCCGACCGGCATCCGTTCCCGTCAACTCCAGGAAGGCCGGGAAAAGGATTTCCATACCTAACATCCCGATCAGGAACGAACCAATCAACAGAAGCAAGAACTCCAAACCCAACAAACGGACTAACGACTGTATGGACGCTCCATGTACGAGACGAAGTTTCATTTCCCGTTTCCTGACTTGCATCCGGTTAATAAACAAGGTCAAATAATTCATCAACGCACAGAGAATCACCAACAAACCAGTCACAGAGAAATAAACGATGTACCGAAAGGTAATACCTCCTTCACTTTGATCACGGAAATCTTTCGCATAGCGCAATTCCGTTAAAGGCGTAAGATATAAACGTTCGATACCGGTATTCCTTGTCTCTGACGGATGAATGAGTTCATAGGGCAGATTTTCGCTTATCTTGGCTTCCAATGCCGGAATATCCGTTCCTTCTTTCACCTTTACCAACATCTTCCAACTCTGATACCACCATGTCCGTCCATTCCGCGGATCACCCATCAAAGCAATTGGGAAATTGGTATGCCGGTTATTCACCCGAACAACCGCACCAATCGTTCTTTTATCGCCAGTCCATATTTCCAATTCCTTTCCTAACGGATTCTCATGGCCAAACCAAGCCTTAGCGGTTTCTTCCGTAATTGCCACTTCCTTGGAACGTTGCTGCATAAAGTTCCGGTTTCCGTCTACTAATTGGACATCCATCATCTGTACCCAAGCACTGTCGGCCGACGATAAGAAAGCTTGTTCGTACCTCCCTTCTACCTTCACCCGATATTCATAAGAAGAGAAATGAGCAAACGATTCTATCTCCGGAAAGTGTTCTTGCAGATACGCCCCTAATGGAACCGGCACACGCCACGTAATCCGTCCTTCGGCGAAACCATCATTCACCCGCACCAAATAAAGTCGGTCGGCATCTTTCCGAAACTGATCGTAAGTCATCTCATAATGAATCCAAAAGGCAGACAAGACGAAGCAGATAAAGCCTGCCGCCAAGCCCAGCATACTAATTCCCGTCTGCACTTTATACTTCAGCAGATTCCGGATTGCTACTTTCAGGTAATGTTGTATCATATATCTCTTATTTCTATCATCAATAACATAGACTTTTAAAATACCAGCTCTTCTGCTTCACCAAAGGTATCGTATCCGGACACAATGACCAAGTCGCCAGGTTGTAATCCTTCTGTGATCTCGTATTGACGAGGATTCTGCCGGCCAATGGTTACCGGGACTTTTACAGCCCGCGTCTTGTCGGCATTGACTTTATAAATCCACTGCCCACCGGTTTGCTGATAAAAGTTTCCACGTGGAACGACTAATGCCTGCTCGGGTTGTCCTAATTCGATTTGTACCCGGAAGCTTTTCCCCAGACGGACATTCTCCGGCATTTCTCCGGTAAAGACCAAATCTACTTCAAAGAGACGATCTTTCACTTCCGGAATCACCTTGCTAATCTTCAACGGATAACGTTTCCCCTGATAAGTAATGGCAGCCGGCAAACCGGTCGTTACCCGATCAATATAATATTCACTGAGGGACGTATGAATCTTAAACTGGTCCATTACCTTGACTTCCGCGATATTCTCTCCGGCAGCCACCTGTTGTCCGGGCGTTACTTTCACGAAACTCAGTTGTCCGTCTATCGGAGAACGGACTACCAAATCCTCAATCCGTTGCCGACTTCGTATCAATTTCTTTTCTTCCCGGTCACGATCGTTTTGCAATAACTCTTTCCGGATAACCGTCATGGAAGAATCACTCTGGAGACTTTTCAACTTCAGGCGGGTTGATTCCGTCTTATACCGATACTCATCTTCCGATACTTCCAGCTGGGCTTTACTGCGGATTCCCATCGCATACTCTTCCTTTTCGAGCGAGAAACTCTTCCGGATCTTGTTCAATTCATACTCGGCTTCCAACGTCTGTTGCTTTAAAGTCAGACTCTTCTGTTCCATCTCCAATGCTTTCTCCTGATACGAAATCCGTTGTTTCTCCCATTCATCCTGTTGGTCTTCTATCTCACGCATCAAATTCGGATTCGTCAGTGTCAGAATCGTATCACCTTTCTTCAGCAAACTACCTTCTTCTCCGATGATCTGATCCACATTTCCGGCTTCCCGCGTATTGACAATAATCGTCAGAATCGGATGGACAATGCCTTCTACATCTACATATTCCATAAAGTCGGCTTGTTTTACTTCTTCTATCTGAATATGTTCCGCGTTAATCCGCAACCGTCTCGGACCAGAAGCCAATACAATCACATAAATCAGGCCACAGCATACCAGGAAAGCTCCAGCCAAATAATAACGGTAACGTATGTACCAAGGTTTCTTTTCTAGTTTTATATCCATAAGAGTTTCGTTTATATTTCGGGTAAATTTTCACTTAACGGGCAATTCTGTTGGAAATCATATTGCGTCATACTACGCAACCCATAATACAATGTCCAATAGGTTTTCATCGCCGACAGATAATTACGCTGTGCAGCATCCTTTTCGGTCGTAGCGGCATTCAAATCCAGGATAGACGACTTTCCCATCAGGTATAACTTCATGGCTACTTCATAACGTTTACGGGCCGTTTCATCCGTCTTCTGGGCTACCTGTACTTGCTTCGCCTGCAAGTTAAACTGTCGCACCATCTTCCGGACATTCAGTTCGAAGTCGGTCATGGCTTGGCCCACTTGTGTATCAACCAGCTCCATTTGAGACTTTGCTACGCGGACTTTTCCTTTCCCGCGTCCCCAATCCAGAATCGGAATGGCTAATGAAAGACTCACATACTGTTGATTCAACGGATTCCGATAGGAAGCCCTTAATTCTTCTCCGGTCTGCGAAAGACCAAACTGCAGGTACAAATCGGCTTTTAGTCCCCGTTCAGCCCGAGCTGCAGCCAGATTACTTTTACTCTCCAGTCGCATCCGTTCATAAGTTTCCATTTCTGGACTATACGCATACGCCAATTCCAAAGCCCGGTCTAATGGTACTTCAAACGCAACAATATCTTCGACACTCGGAAGGACTTCCAGATTCTCATCTTCCCGCAAACCTAAAAAAGAACGGAATGTCAAGGCTGCTTCTTCTACTTCTATCTGAGCCTTCATCACATTCGTTTCTTCATTCAGCCGGTTTACTTCCAGCTGCAACATCTCATTCTCCGATATGCTTCCGATCTCATACCGACCTTTTGCATACCGGTATAATGTATCTGCCGAAGCATAATTGGACTTGGCTATTTGCAGGTTTGCCTGCGCCGTTGCCAGACTGAAAAACAAATCACACGTTTTAGAGGCAATCAGCTCCAAAGTTTCCGCATAGCTTTTCTTGGCTTCCCGAAAACGTACCGGCTCAATACGCCGGTCCCACTTCAAAGAATTATAACCGAAAAGCGACTGACGGTAACCAATGGTAATCGGTTGCGTATTATAAGCCTTCGTTTTTGTCGTCAGTTCATCCATCCGCTGCGTAGCTGTCTGTATAAACAAGTTACCACCCGTAAACCAAATATTCTGACTGATCGAGAGAGCCAGGTCCGTACTCAATTGGTTCTGCCGGATAAACTGTTCGGTTCCGTCGGGTTGTGTTACCTTATTAATCTGCCGGTTCAGATAAGGCGAAGAAGTCAAGCTGACTCCCGGCAGATAATTGGCCCGAAAGTAGCGGTAACTCCAATAAGCAGCCCGATACGTATGTGCAGCCGCTTGCGCTTCCGGAGAATAGGCTTGCGCCAATTCAATCGACTGTTTCAATGTCAATGTATGCCGGGTTTGTCCAACACTTGCCAAAGTCAGCCACAGGCTTCCACTTAATAAAAGTATATTCCGATAGAGTTTCATATAGACACGATTTATCACAAACATAGATTCAAATATCGTGCCATATCCATAACCTATTATATGATAGATATATATAGAAAAAGGAGAGAATTAACTCCGTGCGATTCTGCACAAAAAACGTGCGGGAACGCACGGAGAAGGCCTATGGATAGTATAGAAATTATCGAAGAAAGGACCAGAAATGATCTGGAGTGATTACTTCATAAATAGAATTCTGATAATTCTCAGCAAATGATTTGGGCATTTTCGCCTTGGCTTTTGTGTTCCATTTGAACTCATACGCCCGTAAAATACCATCTTCTTCTTCAATCAAATCTATTTCCTGCTGTTCATGTGTTCTCCAGAAATATAAATTGGCAAAACTTGATGTATAAGCATTTCGTTTTACCCGTTCACTTACCATCAGGTTTTCCCATAAAGCTCCAACATCCGTGCGCAATTCCAAAGGAGCAAAATTTGAGATTACCGCATTACGTATACCATTATCATAGAAATAGACTTTTTTCCCTTTCTTTATCTCATTCCGAATATTCCGGCTGAATGAATCCAGACGAAACACGACAAAGCATTTCTCCAATAAGTTTATATAAGATTCAACCGTACTTCTGTCCACTCCCAATAAATTACTTAATTCATTATAGGAGACTTCACTTCCTAATTGCAAAGCCAAAGCCCGTACCAGTTTCTGAATCAAATCCGGTTTCTTGATTCCTTTGTACGTAAATAAATCTTTATAGAGATAGTTATTGGTTAGCGACATCAAAGTCCGTTTAGCATCAGACGGCTCATTGACTACTTCCGGATATAATCCGTAAATCATCCGGTTCTCCAACAATCGCCTTTCTTCTCTTTCTGATGTAGCATCTGCCAATTCCGATAAAGAAAACGGATACAGATTATGTTCCAACAAACGCCCAGTTGCCGGTTCATTGATTTCATTTGCCATATCCAACGAGGAAGAACCGGTAACTATCACTTGCGTATCCAGTTTCAAGTCTCCAATGATCTTCAAAACCAATCCAATATTCCTGACACGTTGCGCTTCATCTATCAGGACTAAATCGTAGGGTGATAACAAATGATTTAACTCCGTAGATGTTTTCCCTTCCAGTTCCAGTACATCATCCACGTTATCACAATTCAAAGACAGGATTTTTCTGAATCCTCCTTCTATAGCCGACAATAATGTTGTCTTGCCTACCTGTCTAGCTCCCAGCAGAACAATAACTTTCTTCCGCCTGAAATCTGCCAGAATCTTATCTTCAATAATCCGCTTTATCATCGTATCGTTTTTCCACAAAAATAGCAGAAAAAGAGTTTCTAACCACAAATTTCACCCGAATTTTGCGGTTACACCCACAAAATTCGGTAAAATTCCAAGGATTAAACCTATACAATCCTTTTTCATCCCGTGCGATTCTGCACAAAAAACGTGCGGGAACGCACGCACAAGGTATTTGTATTCCTTGTATCTTTGCCTGTATGGAAGAAAAAGGGAAAATATTGATTATCGACGATAACGAAGATGTTCTGTTTGCTTTGAATATGCTGCTCGAACCGTATATGCAGAAGATCAAAGTAACCACGCAGCCTGCGCGTATCGAACACTTTATGCGAACATTCCAGCCGGATGTGGTTTTGCTGGATATGAACTTCAGGCGTGATGCCGTAAGCGGACAGGAAGGTTTTGAGTGTCTCGAACAAATCCTGAACATCGATCCGCAGGCGGTTGTCATTTTCATGACGGCTTATTCGGATACGGAAAAGGCTGTAAGGGCGATTAAAGCCGGAGCGACCGACTTTGTATCCAAGCCCTGGGAAACGGAGAAGTTATTGGCGACGCTTTCTTCGGCTATCAAGCTGAGCCATTCCCGTAAAGAAGTGGATCGCCTCCAAGCTCAAATGAATGCTTTGAAAGGAGAGCCTGATCTGCCGGAACTGATCGGTGAATCGCCGGCCATGCAGAAAGTGAAAGAAACGATTACCCGCCTTTCTGAAACGGATGCGAATATCCTTATCTCGGGCGAGAACGGAACCGGAAAAGACCTGGTGGCCCGGTTACTGAAATATTATTCTCCCCGGCGCGACGATGCCTTCATTACGATCGATCTGGGCAGTATTCCGGAACAACTCTTCGAGAGCGAACTGTTCGGATACGAGAAAGGAGCGTTTACCGATGCCCGTAAGTCGAAACCCGGACGGATGGAAACGGCTTCCGGCGGTACGTTGTTTCTCGATGAAATCGGTAATCTGTCGTTGCCAATGCAAGCCAAACTACTGACGGCGATTGAGAAGCGTTACATCACACGTTTGGGAGCTGTCGAACCGATTCCGATCGATGTCCGTCTGATTTGTGCCACCAATGCCAACCTGCATCAGCTGGTAGCCGAAGGGAATTTCCGCCAGGACTTGCTCTATCGTATCAATACCATCGAACTGATCATTCCGCCGCTGCGCGAACGGGGTGAAGATATTCTGTTACTGGCCGAGTATTTCCTGAAACATTATAACCGGAAATACAAGAAAGAGATCAAAGGCTTCAGCCGGGATGCCAGTGCCAAGTTGATGAAATACAAATGGCCGGGCAACGTCCGCGAGTTACAGCACGTATTGGAACGCGCCGTAATCCTCAACGAAAGCAGCCTGTTGCGTCCGAACGATTTTCCGTTGTATCCGGCCACACACGAGCGGAAACAGCCCGAAGACAACGAACTGAATCTGGAACAGGTAGAGCGAAAGACCATCGAACGTGCCTTGCGGCAAAGCAACGGTAATATGACCTATGCCGCCGAGCTGTTGGGAATCACCCGTTTCTCCCTTTACCGTAAAATCGAAAAGTTAGGCTTATGAAAACCTATACGCTGACAATCGCGTTCCACATCGCCGGAATTTTCCTTTCGGCTCTGTTCCTTGCCTACAGTCTGCTGCAGGAATGGTTCTTTTGCAGCGTATTCAGCGTATTGGCTATCGTGAGTATCAGCATCCGGCTTTATATCCTGCAGATGCGGCAGGTGAAGTCTTGGCGTTATCTGGTCGATTGTCTGTTGCAACACGACTTAACCCAAATGGTTCACGCCCCGTTTAAAGACAAAGCCATGCAGGAACTGGCTACCGATTTGTCGGCAGCCCTTCGTTCGCTGCGCCAGCAATTGCTGAACGAAGAAGTCAAGAGGCAATATTACGAAAGCCTGTTGAACAAAGTCGATACCGCCGTCCTCGTTGCCGATAAGCAAGGGAAGATAGACTGGACCAACCGGGCTGCTGATACGTTGTTGGCATCCTCGCCATTCCTACCTGATGAGATTTTGACGGCGATCCGGAAACAATTGCCGGTAGTCCGTTACACCCGGCAAAACCTTCCTTTGGATTTATCCATCGACGTGACCCGTATTTATCTGCAAGGATGCGAACGATGGATTGTCAGTTTAAAGAACATTCACGCGACTTTGGAACGAAACGAGATGGAAGCCTGGCAAAAGCTGATCCGCGTTCTTACGCATGAAATCATGAATTCCATTACACCCATTATCTCGTTGGCCGAGACCTTAAGCGAACGATGTAAAGAGTATCCCGAAGAAATCCGGAATCGCCAGCATCTGCAACAAGGCTTGAACATCATCCGCCGTCGCAGCAAAGGTCTGCTGGAGTTTGTAGAGAATTACCGAAAACTCACCCGCATCGCTCCGCCGGTTAAAGTCCGTATTTCCATCAAAGAGTTCTTTGCCGACCTGAAACGCCTGAATCCGGAACCGTATATCCACTTCCAGCTGACCGACGAATCACTGGAATGGGAAGCCGACCGGGCACAAATGGAGCAAGTTTTCCTGAACTTATTGAAGAACGCCCGCGAGGCTTGTGCCACTGTGAGCGAACCTTCTATCCAAGTCCTGGCTGAATCGAACGGAAAAGAACGGATCTTCATCATCCAAGACAACGGAGAAGGCATCCTGCCCGATGTACTGGAACGGATTTTCATCCCGTTTTTCACCACCAAACCAAGCGGTTCAGGCATCGGTCTCAGCCTCTGTAAACAAATTATTACCCTACATGGTGGCAGTATCTCGGCAACTTCCGAGAATGGTCAGGGCAGCTGTTTCCGAATCATCTTCCCTTAAACGGGTACAGCTAATCTGATAAACTTCCTGTTCGAACGAGATAAACTTGTTTTTCCAGGTACATTTTCTTTGTTCGCCTTGGGCGAATATATAATCGCCGACGACGAATATATATTTACCAAGGGCGAATATAAAAACGCCCACGGCGAACAAAATTTATATCGAGAGAAAAGACAAAAAATCCCGGCAGAAGGGGAAGTTTCTGTCGGGAAGTAAGCATTTATTTCCTTTTGCGCCCTGATCAGGCCTCTTTACATGCTTCCGGTAAAATCGCCAGGGCTGTATTCTCGTTCGCCTCCATGATTTCCCGTTCGCCCGGACCTTTGTCGTTAATGCCGCAAAGATGCAGAATGCCATGGATAATAGTCCGGTGCAATTCCTCGTTATACGAAGTATGAAAAGCCTCGGCATTCGTCTTGACCGTATCCAAGCTGATGAATAAATCGCCGGAAATCTTGTTTCCTTCCGTATAATCGAACGTAATGATATCCGTATAATAATCGTGTTGCAAATACTGGCGATTGACTTCCAGAATCTTTTCATCCGAACAGAAAATATAACTGATGTCACCCGTTTTCTTGCCATACGTCGCAGCCACAGCTCTCACCCAACCGCTCACTGCCTGTTTATTGATTGCCGGAAGTTCAATATCTTCCGCATAAAAAGCTATTGCCATATCTCTTGATTTTATTGTCTGCAAAGGTACGAAAGTAAGCAAATATCTCTACCTTTGCAGGAAACAGAAATTTAAAATATCATGAAAAGAATTGTTGTGTTTATTATTCTAAGCTGCCTTTGTGCCTGGCAAGCAATCGCTGCCGATTATCGTTACGAACGAAACATTGCCTACCGACAGACAAATGACGCATATGCCGATTCAATGTGCCGGCTGGATATTGCTTATCCGTCAGATGCTAAGGACGCACCCGTGGTTGTCTGGTTTCACGGAGGTGGCCTAACTGGAGGAAAGCGGGAAATACCAGAGGCATTATTAAAAGAAGGTCTGATCGTTGTAGGTGTCGAATACCGCTTGTCGCCGAAAGTAACTATCCCGGAGATCATTGATGACGCGACACTAGCCGTCAGCTGGACATTCGATCACATCGCCCAATACGGAGGAAGTACCCAAAAGATTTATTTATCCGGTCATTCTGCCGGAGGTTATCTGATCGATTTAGTAGGATTGAATAAAAGCTTATTAAAGAAATACGGAAAGGATGCCGATCAAATCGCCGGACTGATTCCCTTCAGCGGACAAGTCATTACGCACTTTGAAGCCCGACGCCGCATGGGAATGCCACCATTACAACCTTTAATTGACTCGATAGCTCCGCTTTACTATGTACGGAAAGACTGTCCGCCTATCCTGATTATCTCAGCAGACAGGGAAAAGGAACTGTACGGAAGATATGAAGAGCAGGCATTCTTCCACCGTTTATTCAAGTTATTAGGACATCCGGATGTAACACTGTATGAATTGGACGGGTATGATCATGGGAACATGGCAGCACCTTCCTTCCCATTACTCTTGCAATTCATCCGGGAACACGAAAAGAAGTAACCGATAACAGACAAGAGCCGGTTATCTCACCAGCCATTTCTCGATATTCCGAGTCGCGTTGCTGAAGTTCACACCTACCTTGAACAAGCGGCGCGAATCGGATACGAAAGGCAAAGCATACTGCTTTTCTTCTATCTGCTGCAAGGCTTCCTCGGCTGTGCCATCCAACTTAAATTCCATCACATAGATGAACTGGTCCGTGCGGATAACCAAATCTACACGACCTTCCGATGTATGGTATTCAGCCTGTGTATAAAATCCTACCAAACGGAAGATGATGAACAGAACATTCTGGTAATGCAATTCCAAATCACGTACCAGCTCGTATGGCGTATCCGAGAAGAAACTCTGAAGACGTTTCATGAATCCATCTATATTCCCCGAACGCACTTCCTTGACAAAGTTCACAATATGGAAAGCAGAACTTCCTGAACGGATATGCGCATAATAAGGCAACAAGAAGCGGGTAAAGCCTTCTTCCACTTCCTTATTCGGGAAACCTAATGTATAAGTCTCAAATTCCGGATCATAATCCTTGATCGTCAGGTAACCACTCTGATAAAGTACCGGAATCGGAGATGAATCTACCGTATCAATACCAGTCAGCGTATCGGCTGTTGCCTGCTCATACGTCAGATGTTCCAACGGATAATGATTCTCTTTCAATAATTCTACCAGATATGTTGGTGTTCCTGTTTCGAACCAGTAATTACCCAATTTCTTTCGGGCGAAAGTATTCAACAAACTAAACGGATTATACAAGCCTTCTGAATCTTCTACAAAATGATAGCCATCATAACGTTCTTGTAATTCCCGCAGTAAATCCTCATAACTCATCTGCAAGGTTTCGGATAAATCGCGTATATATTCTCCCAAATCCGTCACAAGTTCCTGCTCTGTGATACCACAAATAGCGGCATAACGATTATCCATGGATATATCCATCAAATTATTCAAGTCACTGAATACGCTTACTTTACTGAACTTCGTTACGCCGGTCAACAACGCGAACTTCAGATAAGCATCCTTGCTTTTCAGTACTCCATAAAAAGCCTTCAGGATATTTCGATAGCTGGATTGAAGCTCTTTATTATGGATTGCCTGTAGCATCGGCTTATCGTATTCGTCAATCAAGACCACCACATTTCGGCCTGTTTTCTCAGCTGCCCGTTGGATAACACCCTTAAAGCGGAGAGATAATGTTGTTTCACTTTCTTGTGTTCCGTAGAGACGTTCCCATTCACATAAGGTATCATTCAGAATAGAAGTTAAACTATCGACCGAATCATAGCGCTGGGCATTCAAATCCAAAAGCAATACCGGATAAGTTTTCCAATCCTTTTCCAAGGAAGCCATTGCCAAACCATCGAACAATTCTTTCTTCCCTTCATAGTATGCCTGCAAGGTTGAAAGCAACAGACTCTTTCCAAAACGGCGGGGACGGCTCAAGAAGTAATACTTTCCCGTCTGAACCAGCTGATAAATCAATGCAGTCTTGTCCACATACAAATATCCTTCCTTGCGGATATTCTCAAAACTCTGGATGCCTATCGGATACTTTCTGTTCATAGCTTCTCTGATTTGAGGATTGTCGTTTTACAAAGGTAGTATTTTCTCTCTGTTTTCTGTCTTATCCAAAGAATAAATAAGCCATGGCAATAGCCGCAATCGCTCCAGCCAAATCTGCCAATAAAGCACAGGGAACCGTATATCGGGTATTCTTAATACCTACACTTCCATAATAAAGCGCAACAACGTAGAATGTAGTATCACACGAACCTTGCACAATAGAAGACAAACGACCCACAAATGAATCCGCTCCATACGTATTCATGGCATCGAGCATCATTCCGCGCGCACCACTTCCGCTTAATGGTTTCATCAGAATAGTAGGAAGAGCCTCAACAAAATCGGTATTCAAACCGAGAGAACCTACACAGAAACGAACGCCTTCGATCAGGAAATCCATCGCTCCCGAAGCACGGAAAATCCCGATTCCAACCAGAATGGCTACCAAATAAGGAATAATCGTAATGGCTGTCTGGAAGCCTTCTTTCGCTCCTTCAATAAAGGTGTCATAGACATTCAGCTTTTTACGGACGCCACTCAGGATAAATCCACAGATAATGGTAAACAGCAAGGTATTGGCAAAAAGGGTAGAGTAGAGGGAAACCTGTTCCTGCGTCATGGAATGGAACAACCAGATCAGGCCACCAATCAAAGCAGCCATACCACCAAAGAAAAGCAATAAGTTCCGTTGCAGGATATTGATCTTCTGCTTAAAGCAGACCGCCAGAATAGCCACCAAGGTAGAAATAAATGTGGCCAACATAATAGGCAAGAAGACATCCGATGGATTAGCTGCTCCCAGTTGCGCCCGATACATCATGATCGTAATGGGAATAAGCGTCAGTCCGGAAGCGTTGATGCAAAGGAACATAATCATCGGATTACTGGCAGTGTCTTTCTCCCGGTTGAATTCCTGCAACTGTGTCATCGCTTTAAGTCCCATCGGCGTAGCCGCGTTATCCAATCCCAAAAGATTTGCCGACAAGTTCATGAAAATAGAGCCGGTCACCGGATGATCTTTCGGTATATCCGGGAAAAGCTTGCTGAATACCGGCGAAGCCATCCGGGCAAATGCCTGAATCACGCCACCTTTCTCTCCAATCTTCATAATACCTAACCAAAGAGATAATATACCGGTCAGTCCCAATGAGATCTCAAAGCCTGTTTTTGCTGAGGCGAACGAAGCATTGATAATCTCCGTAAAGACATTCGTGTCGCCCAAGAAAAGCAATTTACAGGCAGCTACGACAAAAGCTATCAGAAAGAAAGCAATCCAAATATAATTCAGTACCATGTGCTCTGTTTTTTAGGAAGCAAATATAAGAATATCTTTCCATTTTCCATTCCCAAGCTTTTCTTTGTATATCCGGCTATTTCAGATAGCAAGGATTTTTTGTACGTTTGTAAATTACTTTCTCAATAACTAAAATCCAAATATCACATTTTCATGCAAACGGCATCTTTTATCTTAGACGAACTCCGATCGGTCGCATCAACCGAGAAAGCAGCACATTTGAGTCGCTTTTTCAAGACTGGTCCCGGAGAATATGGCGAAGGCGATAGCTTCTTAGGTATTCCAGTTCCGCTGACACGTAACATTGCCAAGGCTAACCTGGAAACGCCTTTGGAAGAATTACAAATCCTGCTCCATTCTCCATGGCATGAAGCACGACTTTGTGCGCTTCTCATCCTTGTAGAACGCTTCAAGAAGAGAAAGACAACCGATGAGGAACGTACCATCATCTACCAGTTTTATTTGAAGAATACCCGTCGTTGTAACAACTGGGATCTGGTGGATTTAAGTTGTCCGACTCTTGTCGGCGGTTATCTCCTGCATCAGACAGACCATAGTCTGCTGTATCGTTTGGCAGAAAGTGACAATCTGTGGGAACAACGCATTGCGATTGTCTCTACCATAACCCTAATCCGTCATGATCAGTTTGCTGACACCCTGGCCCTTTCCAAGCAACTGATGAATCATAAACACGACCTCATGCACAAGGCTGTTGGCTGGATGCTTCGTGAAATCGGCAAACGCGATCGGAATGTCCTTACCGACTTCCTTGATGAATATGCCACCCGTTTACCCCGCACAGCTCTTCGTTATGCCATTGAGCATTATCCGGAGGAGGAAAGACAGGCTTTTCTCAGAAAGAAATAACAGTAGATTTGTCATCATCTATAAGAAGTAAGAATTTATGAACAAGACAATAGCAAAAGAAATTCGTGAACTGGCAAAGAGATATCATACCCCTGATTTTATCACCCGTGATCCAATACAGTTTCCTCATCATTTCACCGATAAAAAGGATATTGAGATCTCTGCCTTTATAACAACCTGGATTACTTTCGGGAAACGGGAATGCATCATTCGGAAATTAGAAGAATTTCATCAGGCTATTGATTGGAGACCTTTCGAATTTATCCGCAATACAGACAACATCAACCAAGTGATTTCTAAGATGGATAAAGGAAAGAAGATTTACCGGTTCTATTCTTATGAGGATTTAAGAGCGCTATGCTTGAGACTCCAACGGATATATACCAAATACCATTCTCTGGAAGAAGCCGTTATGCAGACAGAAATAGGACCGGATATACATCGCCATGCGAATATTCACCTATATAAATTGCAATCATTGTTTTCTGGGATCAAAGGAATCCCTGAGCCATCCAGCTATTCTGCCTGCAAACGCCTGGCTCTATTCCTGCGCTGGATGGTACGACAAGACAGAACTGTAGATTTAGGTATTTGGGAACAGGCTCTTCAGCCCAAAGATCTGATTATTCCGTTAGATACCCACGTAATCAAAATGGCAATCCGCCTCGGACTAATTCCAGATACAAAATCACAAACACAGTATATTGCCCAGCAGATTACGGAACAGTTAAGAGAAATATTCCCAGATGATCCTTGCCTAGGAGATTTTGCTCTCTTCGGGAAAGGAGAGGAAGAAGCAAATCAAAAGAGAATTGAGTAGGAGTGGCCTTCATCACCGGAGTCATCCTTTTACTTCTTCCTGAGCATCCAGGTTGGCTCTTTCCTCCAGGATCTGTTCCTGATTATCCAATGCCCAACGGACTAATTCTTTCAATAATGGCATCAGACTACGGCCACGGTCGGTCAGTGCGTATTCGACGCGTGGCGGAACTTCCGGATAGACATTCCGTTTAATCAGACCATCTGCTTCGAGTGTGCGCACCGTTAACGTAAGCATACGCTGGGAAATATCACCAATAGACTTCTGAATCTCGTTGAAACGCATCGTACCGTTCGCATCCAATGTAATCAAAACCAACATAGACCATTTACTGCCGATACGACTCAAGATATCCCGAATCGGACAAAATTTATGATGATGAAATTCTTTCATTTTTTTAACCCTTTACTATCTGTCTGTAAGCGAATAATCGTAACAAAAATGTTACTGACGAACGTCTTTGTGCCTTCTTGACTACTTCTATTCTTTCGTTCATCTTTGCATCACAAATATAAAGAACACTTTTAAATTTAACAGATTATGGAACAGAAAATGACTACAATCAGCGGTAAGAATTTTACAAGTATTGAAACTGGATCGATGAACGAATGGAAAGAAAAAGTCTTCCTGAAAGATGTTACCAGTGCAACAGCTACCGAGATTTCTATCTCGACTTTACAACCCAATGAGGCTGTTCCGTTCTTCCATGCCCACAAGCAGAATGAAGAGACTTATATTATTCTGAGCGGGAAAGGTGATTTTCAGGTTGACGATCAGTGTTTCCCGATCCAAAGCGGCAGTGTAGTTCGCGTAGCTCCCGAAGGAAACCGTTCGATGCGCAATACAGCTAATGACCCCATGCATTATATTGTCGTACAAGCCAAGCAGCATTCTTTGGAACAATTTACCTTTACCGACGCAGCCATCACCGAGCAGACTCCGTTATGGAAATAAGAAATAACTGATTTTTCCTCATTCCCCTTGAAAATTCTTCCTAAAATACTACATTTGTATGTCAAACATTAAATTTTAATACAATGCGAACACATTTAATGAGTTTAGGCATTGCTTTCCTGGCAATGTCAATGCAACTTCCGGCTCAGGAAGTTAGCCGCGCACAAGTAGATGAGCAGAAGGAAAAACGGATGGAATGGTTTGAAGAAGCCAAACTGGGTATTTTCATTCACTGGGGTATTTATGCCGTGAACGGTGTGTCAGAGAGTTGGTCGTTCTACAACAATTACCTGCCTTATGAGGAATATATGAATCAGACCAAAGGCTTTACGGCTTCGAAATACAATCCGAAAGAATGGCTGGACCTGATTCAGGAGAGCGGTGCCCGCTATACGGTACTGACTACCAAACATCACGACGGTGTTGCCTTATGGGATACGAAAGCCGGCGACTTGAGTGTCGTCAAATCGACTCCGGCCGGAAAGGATCTGGTGGCTCCTTTCGTGGAAGAAGTACGCAAACACGGACTGAAACTGGGATTTTATTATTCACTCCTCGACTGGTCGCATCCGGATTATCCGAACAAGACCAAGACAGAAACCCGGTATAAAGACGATCCGGCCCGATGGAATAAGTTTGTCCAGTTCAACTTTGCCCAATTGGCAGAACTGAATAAAACCTGGAAACCGGATTTATACTGGTTTGACGGCGACTGGGAACAAAGTGCCGAGGCTTGGAACTCCAAAGGAATTGTCGATCTGCTTCGTTCTACCAATCCGAATGTCATTATTAATTCGCGTATCCAAGGATATGGCGACTATGCGACTCCCGAACAAGGAGTTCCGGTCGTTCGTCCGAAAGATAAATACTGGGAGTTATGTATGACGATGAATGATTCGTGGGGTTTTCAGCATGCCGATACGAATTATAAAACACCGCATATCCTGTTGCGTACGTTTGTTGATTGCCTCAGCATGGGCGGTAACTTATTATTGGATATTGGTCCGAAGGAAGATGGCACAATCCCGGAAGAGCAAGTGGCAATCCTGAAGGAATTCGGACGGTGGATCAAGAAACACAAAGAAGCGGTTTACGAAACACGGGCTGGTATTCCGGCAGAACACTTCCAAGGATATACAACTCTCAACAAAGCCGGCGATATCCTGTATCTCTATCTCCCGTATCGTCCGAACGGACCCATCGAAATCAAAGGATTGATGAATAAGGTGAATCGCGTCTGGGTAGTAGGAAACGGAACCATGCTTCCTTTCAAGATTCACAACAAGAGTTACTGGAGCCAGGTGCCGGGTAACTTATACATCGAAGTGCCCGAACGGGTTCAGGATGAACAAATCACGGTATTGGCTGTCTTGCTCGACGGTCCGATTAAACTATATCGTGGAGAAGGCCAGGTGATTTCGGCCAATTAAAACAGGCAAGCCTTATTATCTGAATTAAAAGTAACGAGAATCGATTTCAATCTTCACCGGATTCGGAATCGATTCTCGTTATTTTCTGTTTTCAAACCCAACTGCACGATAATCTGTCCTCATATCTTTGGGTTATTTCTCTTTTTTCCGCATCTTTGTCATCAACAAGCAGACTAATTTGTATTTATCATGAAAAGAGCACTCTTTGGTATCTTAGTAGCGGGATTCTCTTGTCTGTCGAATATGCAGGCAACCCGTATGGACGCTTTGGTTACGGACAGTCCAACCTTTCCTCATCCGAATGTGATGACAGCAACACAACTTCCGCAAACCGTTTTTCCCGGAACTAAAAGTCAATGGGAAGGATGTGACCGGTATGACTTCAAGTTTCAGGACCGGGATGCAATTGTTGTTGTACCGAAAAAGGCAGCACCCGGCCGTCCGTGGATCTGGCGTCCGGCTTTCTTCGGCGCATTTCCTTCGGTCGATCAGGCTTTATTGAAAGAAGGATTTCATATCGTTTACTACGATTTGACACACCTGTATGGAAGTCCGCATGGAGTCAAGCTGGGAAATGACTTCTATGCCGAAATGGTGAACCAGTATCAGCTGGCCTCAAAAGTAACGGTCGAAGGATTCAGCCGGGGCGGATTATATGCCTTTCACTGGGCAGCCCAGAATCCGGAGAAAGTAGCTTGCCTGTACGTGGACGCGCCCGTTTGCAACGTCTTCAGCTGGCCTAAAAAGACAGCTCCGGATCTTTGGCCGGACCTGCTAAAGGAATGGAACCTGAAAGACGAGGAAGTAGGAGAGGACTTCCAAGGGAATGTCATTCATCTGGTAGATAAACTCGTAGCCGGGAAAGTCCCGGTCATGGCCGTTTGCGGAGGAGTGGATAAAGTCGTTCCATACGAAGAGAATCTGAAGCCGGTGGCCGACAAGTACCGGAAAGCCGGTGGCGTCATCGAAGTGATTGTCAAACCGGACTGCGACCATCATCCGCACAGTCTGGAGAATCCGGAACCGGTGGTCGATTTCATCAAGCGGTATCAGCCGGGATATGCCGACAAAGTACATATCCAAGTACGGAACAATCTGAATAATGCCTTCCATAAATTCAATATCGAGAAGAAAGGATGCGTAGCTTTCCTGGGCGGTTCCATCACAGAAATGAGAGGTTGGTGCGCTCAAATCAGGGAAGACTTGCAACAACGTTTCCCCGATACTCAATTCACCTTTATCAAAGCCGGGTTGCCCTCGGCAGGTTCTACGCCGCATGCTTTCCGCATGGAACAGGATGTGCTGCAACACGGAACGCCCGACTTGATGTTTGTCGAGGCAGCTGTCAACGATGATACCAACTACTTTACAGGAGAAGAACAGATTCAAGGCATGGAAGGCATCGTCCGTCATGCCCTTCGGGTGAATCCGAAGATGGATATCATCTTCCTTCATTTCATTTATGATCCGTTTATCGAACCTTTACAGAAAGGTGAACAACCGGCAGTATTTACCAACCATGAAAAGGTAGCGGAACATTATCAGCTGCCTTCCATTCATCTGGCACAGGAAGTGGCCGAGCGAATGAAGGCCGGTGAATTCGACTGGAACCAATTCGGCGGAACGCATCCCAGCTGGTTCGGACACAAATATTATACAGCTGCCATCAATCTATTGCTGGATCAGGAGACAAAACCGTTTGATGCCTTGCAGGAACAGAAGCACTCCTTGCCAACGCCCCTGAATCCGTTCAGCTATGCAGACGGGAAACTGGTTCCGATCAGCGAAGCCCAAAAACTGAAAGGCTTTGAGATCGTCAACGACTGGACACCCGATGATCCGCAAATCGCTACCCGTCCGGGCTTCGTCCATGTCCCCATGTTACATGCTTCTCAAGGGAAGTCATCGCTGACTTTCTCATTCACCGGAACAGCCGTCGGTATCTTCTGCGCTGCCGGTCCGAAAGCTTGCGTCCTGGAGTATAGCATCGACGGAGCTCCTTACAAGAAAATCGATACGTATACCGAATGGAGCTCCGGATTATACATTCCTTGGGTTTATATGTTTGAGAAGAAGCTGGAGAACAAATCGCACACACTGAAACTCCGCATCGCGAAAGGCGAACGGACCGAATGTGTGATCCGCGACTTCGTCGTCAACCAGCCCGAATAAGAGAGTTGATCAGAAGCCGGCGTGTTCTTCCTTTTCATAAGAAGCGTCGGCTTCTCGTCTTTTCTCTCCTGTGTACATCCAACGGATCTCATCTTCATAGACTTTCCCGTCTTTCTCTACTTGTGCCCGCACGATATTCTCGCCATCGGCCAACGTAACCGGATCGATCCGGTAATGTACCTCCGTATATCCTTGCTGGATACCACTTAATTCTTTTCCGTTCAAGAACACCCGAGGCGTTCCGATATTCGAATACACCGTGATGGAAGTCACCTTCTTCTCCCGGTCCACATTACGGCGCTGCGTCAGATACAAAACAGGCTCTTGACTCCAGTTCGCTTTATACCAATAATAAGCATCTTTCTTGATCTTCCGATCGAAGGTAACCAGTCCCTTCATATTCCGGCAAGCCACGCCGCCACGTTCCCACATCGGGCAGGCAAAGTCAAACATATTCCACAGATAAGAGGCCAGAATATACGGATGCTGGGCAATCACACTCCAATGATATTCGTGGGTTTTCGTCTGAAAGGTTTCCGGATAGAACTCTTTTCCCCAGTTCAACGCATCACCCAAATACTCCGACTGGTGATGGATATTCGCATCCGCTCCATATTCCGTCAGCATCAGTTTCGTTTCCGGAAAGTTTGTTTCCAATCCTTCCACCCACGGTTCGATATCCTGCAATGTCTTTTCGTACCAGCCGAAGTAACGGTTCATTCCCTGAATATCGGCACATAAGTTTACCGGATGTTCCATATGTCCGTATCCATTGACCGAAGCTGTAAAGCGGTCCGGATCTTCCGTCTTGGCCAGATCATGCAATGATTGCGTCAGTTCTCGTGTATAAATATGAGGTTGATAAACTTCATTATGCAATCCCCATACATAAATCGACGGATGATTCAGGTTCTGCCGGATCAATTCCCGTAACTGGTTACGCGCGTTCTCGGCTTCTTCGCCCGTTACCCGGTTGACAAAAGGAATCTCGGCCCAAATGATCAGTCCCAGACTATCGCACCGCGAATATAAATAATCCGATTGCTGGTAATGGGCAAAACGTACCGTCGTCGCACCGATGTCCATAATGAAAGACAGGTCTTCGTCGTGATGCTTATTCTCCAGTGCGCTTCCCAGTTTCCAACGGTCCTGATGACGGGTCACACCATACATCGGATACTTCTCGCCATTCAGGTAAAAGCCTTTTCCGGCTATCAGCTCATACTTACGGATACCCAAGGGTTGTACAACCTCATCGATGACTTTTCCATCACGTAAAAGGCGAGTCACCACTTTATATAGATACGGATTCTTTCGTCCTTGCCAAAGCGTCGGTTTCCGAAGTTTAAAGTCTGCTGTAAACTCCTGTATGCCCTGTGGTGTCAATTCGAGTGGTTGTTGTTGGCTCGCCACTGGCTTTCCTTCCTGGGTATAAATGGTATTCTCCAGTGTTAACGGAGCCGCATAAAGCGTTCCGTTATCCAATTTCACACGGATATGGACATCGGCCGATTGTTTGGATACCTGCTTTTGCGTAATATAGACACCGGGCGAAGCATAATCGGTCAGACAAATATGACAATCCTCGGTCACAATCAAAGAAACCGGACGATAAATACCGCCATATACGCCGAACAACTGATGATTGACCGGAATCACATCCGGACGGGAAGCATTATCCGCCTTCACGACAATCTCATTCTTTGCTCCCGGTTTCAATAAGTCTGTAATCTCACAGGCAAAAGCCGAATATCCGCCTTTATGGGTTGTAGCCAACGTATTATTGACATAAACCCAAGCACAAGCACCCACGCCTTCGAAACGTAGATAGACTCGTTTCCCTTTCAGGTCGGCCGGACAATCGTATGTCTTCTGATAATAAGCCGGACCCTGGTAGAAATTATTAGGTGTTGTCTGCATGTCAATATTATTCCACGTATGAGGCAAGGTTACTTCTTTCCAACCCTTTTCCCAGGCTGCCATATTCACCAAGAGCTCTTGTTGTACGGGTGCTTTCTTAAATTTCCAACCCTCGTTAAAAGGAATCACTTGCCGTCCTTCGGCATACAGGAACGAAGAGATCATTCCCCCAAATACTAAAATAAGTGTCGCTATACGTCGATTCATGATATTTCGATTTGAACTACAATATTAAAGAGAAATTGGCAGGTGAACAAGCTTTTGAAACGCAAATGCAAATTCCGATACTCTTTGGGGTGTTCCTTACCAATCCCTCAAACAGGACTTAATCCTCGGATAATAAAGAGGACTGTTCCGCTTCTTTCCCGTACCAACCCGGCATCGGGACATAAACAGGATGATAACGTGTGGCTATGTTTTTCAGTTTCTTTTCCTCTATCAGCCGTTTCAGTTGGCGGTTCGCCGTAATTTGAGTCAGGCCACAGAGCTGTTCCAAGTCACGACGCATCAAAAACAGGTTCGTCTGGAAATAAACCGTCAGCTTTTCATCCATCTTTTCCGGCGAGAAAGCAGACGAATGTACCTTGCGTTTGGAACGAATGGTCTGTGCTTTGTGCATCTTCTCCTTCAAAGCCTTATCCGCCCGGAAATTGACGGACTTAAACTTTACCTTTCCGGCGCGTGTTTCTTTCGGGTTTTCCGTTTCCGGACATTGCAAACTTACCTCAAAAAAGCCGATTCCTTCAACATGAACCCGTTCGCTTTCGCTCAGGTGCTGCGCAATTTGATAACTCAAAGCATCGATTGTTGCCCGAATATCCGCCGTCGTCAGGGTAGAACCGGAATGGATTTCCTCGGCCAACTCCTGCGTAGTTACCGTCCGATAGTTAACAACCTTAGGATAATACTTTTTCGTCTTCTCGCCGAATGTATGTGGAGACTGGTAAAATTCGAATTCAATAGCCATATTGAGTTAAGTTTTTGAGTTTGTAATCAAGTTATCACATTATTTTTCAACTGGATGATATGTGCTTTTCACTTAGGAGAAACGTATTTTTCATAGGAATGAAAAGAACTTCTCATTAGGCTGAAAAGTTTTACTTATCGTTACAAAAGTAACAAAGTATCCTGAGTTATGCAACTCATCCATTCAGAAAAAAGAAGTTTATCCGATTTATTTTCAATAATTTGCATCTGTGACAACATCGAACTTTGGCAGTCCAGATGTCAGTATGCGGACGATGCGCTGAAGTTCCGTACCATCCGCTCGTGGAGAGGATGCAGTTCCAAAGAGATTCTTTGGCTGAATGATGTGTTCGACATTCACCGTGACGAAAAGTCCATCGAATGGATACGAGGACAAGCTAACGGTTACGACAAAGATTTGAAAACCGTTTCTGACAGCCTGATGCAGGAGAGTTTGAAGGTAAGACAAGTGAAAAACAATAGAAAGCAAAGTAGATGATACGTATAAGACACTTGATACGACCTCCATAGGCACAATTACAATATAAAAATGGAAGATTCTTGCTAAGACTTTGTTTTATTTTCATTGTTAATCATTAACTTTGCAAATATCATCAATCAATTATCGCAGATTTGCAATATAAGCCAAATATGGGAACAGAAAAGATAAACAGACTAAAAATAGTATTGGTAGAACAAGGAAAAACCGGGAAATGGCTTGCCGGACAGTTAGGGAAGAATGAAGCGACAGTTTCACGGTGGTGTTCTAATGTAAGCCAGCCATCTTTGGAAATGCTGATGAAGATAGCATCCATATTAGATATTGATGCGAGACGATTGATTAGAAACGGAAAAAACGAATAAAGGATATGGCTAACAAAAATCTGAATAAAGCTAAAGAAGCAAAGAAAGACGAGTTTTATACTCAGCTTGATGATATCAATAATGAGCTAAAACATTACCGCGAACATTTTCGTGGTAAAACAGTATTATGCAACTGTGACGATCCACGAGTAAGTAACTTTTTTACCTATTTTGCATATAACTTTGAGTTCCTTGGATTGAAAAAGCTAATTACTACATGCTATAAGAATCAGAATATGGACTTATTCAGCCAAAATCAAAGTGATAAAGCTGTATATTTAGTTTATGAAGGAGACAAGAATGGAGATCATATTCCTAATGCTGATGAAATAGGTGTAATGCCATTAAAAGGTGATGGTGACTTTCGGAGTAAAGAATGTATTGAATTGCTTAAAGAGGCAGACATCGTGGTTACTAATCCACCATTCTCATTATTTAGAGAATATGTAGCCCAATTGATTGAATATGACAAGAAGTTTTTGATTATAGGTAATGTAAATGCTGTTAAATATAAAGAACTATTTCCCCTAATAATGAACAATAAAATATGGCTTGGTGCAAGTATTCATAGCGGAGATAGAAAATTTTGGGTTCCAAATGACTATGAATTGAATGCTGCTGGATGTGGAATAGATGAAACAGGTAGAAAATATATTCAGGTAAAAGGAGTAAGATGGTTCACAAACCTTGATTATAAAGAACGTCACGAAAACTTAATCCTTTATAAGCACTATACTCCTGAGGAATATCCTAAATTTGAGAATTTTGATGCCATTAATATAAACCGTACAGAAGACATTCCTTGTGACTATAATGGTGTTATGGGAGTTCCTATTACATTTATGGATAAATATAACCCAGAACAATTTGAGATTCTTGGAGTAGGTATCGCAGGATTAGGATTGGCTGCTGGTGTCAAACCATATAAGCCTGAACATAAAAAATACCGTAAAGAAATTCAGAAACGAGGCGCAGTTGATGGTGATTTATATATGATGAACGGAGATGAAGTTATTGTTCCATATAGTAGAATACTTATCCGTAGAAAAAAATAATAATCATGAAAATAGAACTAAAATCAATAAAAATAGCAGATCTTATTGACGGTTATGTCAATGATCCAGATACAGGTGTTAAAGGCTATCATGGAAAGTTGGATATACGTCCACCCTATCAACGAGAGTTCCGTTATGACGAAAAACAACAACAGGCTGTAATAGACACTATACTTAAAGGGTTTCCACTCAATATTATGTATTGGAGTGTGAATAATAACGACAATTATGAAATGATTGATGGACAACAACGTACTCTTTCAATCTGTGGGTTCTATACTCATGACTTCAACATAATTGACCCTGATCGAGGTACACTTTATTTTTCAACACTTACAGCTGAAGAAAAAGAAAAGTTCCTCAATTATGAATTAACAGTCTATTTTTGTGAAGGAACAGATAAAGAAAAACTGGATTGGTTTCGTGTAATCAATATTGCAGGAGAAAAACTTCTCGACCAAGAGTTATTGAATGCGGTTTATTCAGGTCCTTTTGTTACCGATGCACGCAGACACTTCTCAAAGAATGGTTGCCCAGCATACAAAATGGGAGCAGATTTTCTGAACGGTAATGCTATAGAACAGGCCTATTTAGCCACAATTTTAAGATGGGCGGCTCGGCATGATGGTGTAGAAAGTATCGACAAATATATGGCTTTGCACCAATTTGATCCAAATGCCAATAAACTTTGGGCTTATTTCGTATCAATCATCACATGGATACGTTCTACGTTCGTTAAGTACCGCCGTGAAATGAAAGGTTTGGACTGGGGCGAAATGTTCGACAAATATGGTGATAATGTCTATGACACCGCTGCGCTGGAAAAACAAATTCATGATTTAATGGAAGATGATGAAATCATGAAAAAACCTGGTATTTACCATTATGTCCTGAGCGGTGACTTACGAGATTTAAGTTTCCGTACGTTTGATAAAAAACAGAAACGTGAAGCCTACGAACGTCAGAAAGGTATTTGCGTACATTGCGGTAAACATTTTGAACTGGAGGAAATGGAAGCCGACCACATCACGCCGTGGAAAGAAGGCGGTACAACGGTGGCAGAGAACTGCCAGATGCTTTGTAAGAATTGTAATAGGATTAAAGGAGGGAAATAATATAACAAATTGATTGAAATATGAAATTTGAACGTTGGCTAATATATACAGTATTGGTAGCGGCCTTACCCCTATTTATTCGACTGATATGTTTTTGGGTATTAAAAAATCCTGTTGGCTCTGCTGTCAGTCCTATAGACATTGTATTTTTCGGATTAACTCTTAATATTTCAAATATAAATGAACTCAATGGATTGAAAAACAAATCTAAAAAGGTTGAGAGCCACGTAGCTCAACCTAATAAAGATAGAGTATTAGGACTATCTCTATTATTAATTATTTTACTTGCAATCACGTTGGGAATGATATATATATCTGAACTTCTTGCCGTTAAAATTTTAAGTATTACTAGTACTTATATATGCTCTATTTTGATGAGTGTTGCATCCTTTGTTTTTAGTTGGAATGTCATGTTAAAAATACAACGCTATTATGGGAACAATTGATTGTATATATGTAGGAATAGTCGGAGTATTTTCATTAGGCTGTATCGTATATGGTATTAGATTAATCATAAAAACGAGAAAGGAAAATATTAAACAATATAACGACAGAAAAGAAAAAAGAAAAATAGAATTTGGGAATTATGGGACAAAACATTAAATCATTTATATATCTGGACGATTATAAATTATACTCTCTTTCATCGCAATTGTTTCAAGGCTTTACAGAGTATATTATCTCGGAAAATGCAGCATCGCTTACTGAAGAAGAGAGTCAGAAAGGAATGTTCGCAAGTGGAAAAATCATGAGTGACCTTCTGAAAATAGAGAAGGCTTCTGCCGAGAAGAAATATCTACACGACTATGCGTTCAATCTTTTAGAAACTGAATTGACAAATAGAGGTATTCTGTATGCCATCACACCTGAAGATACAACCGATACAATTCAAACAAAAGGAATTGTTAAAATTATCGGGCGTGCTGTATTTAATGATTATCGCACATTACAGTCTACAATGTCTCATTTTAATAGCCTTGGTGAGTCCTTTGGATATTTTCAGCATAAGGAAGAAATAACAACGCTTAATGATATCGCATCAAATGCGTTAAAATCTACGAATGATAGAAATCAAAGAGCAAAAATAAAAAACATCAAACAGCAAGCTAATAAAGCTCTTACTTCTTATTTACAAAAAAACGGGTTACACATAGCAGAAAATGACATAAAGCATATGTTGAACATTATGGAATATGGATTCCATGGAGAACTAGAATTTAGAGTATCACCAAACGAACTTCCGTTCCAATTCTCAGCTATTCTTAATAGAGAGTATTTACGAGATACAGAAGCGCAATTTGTTTCAAAATATTCAAGGCAAACAGAATATGATTTTACAATGATAGGCATAGTTACTCAATCTGGAAAAACAATGGAGCCATTAGCAGAACATATTCCAAATAGTTTAAAGAATGCTTGTTTGAATTTGTCAGACAAACTAACAAACGTAGAAAAATTCTTTTTAGGAAGGCTTGATAATGAATGCATCATTGACCCAATTGCGATATATCGTGAGTTATAATAATCATATACTATTATTATGATAAAAGATGAACATCGAATCCCAAAACATAGAATTCAAAGAATCTTGGCGCGACGAATATCTGAAATGGATATGCGGCTTTTCCAATGCACAAGGCGGTATGCTATACATCGGTATAAAAGACAGTGGTGAAGTATGCGGTGTGCAGGATGCAAAGAAACTGATGGAGGATATTCCCAACAAGGTACGTGACATGCTTGGTATCTTGGTAGAGGTTAATCTGAAAGAAAAAGACGATAAACAATATCTGGAGATTGCGGCAGAAGCATATCCTTATCCTATCAGCTTTCGCGGCAAATATTACCAGCGAAGTGGTGCAACCAATCAGGAACTGAAAGGTGCAGCACTCGACCGTTTCATGCTTCGCAAACAAGGTAAAACATGGGACGGTGTGCCTGTTCCTTACCTGAAAGTAGAGGATTTGGATAATGCCACATTCGACTTGTTCCGTAAGTATGCGAAACGGAGCGGACGCATGGATGATGCAGATTTGATGGATGATAATCACGGCTTGTTGGAGAAGCTCCGGCTTTATGAAGGTGATTATTTGAAACGTGCTGCCGCTTTGCTGTTTCATACCGATCCGGAACGATATGTAACCGGAGCTTTCGTAAAGGTAGGTTTCTTTCGCGAAGAAATGGACTTGGTGTACCAAGATGAAGTACATGGCAATCTGTTCCAGCAAATTATAAAACTGATGGACTTACTGTGTACCAAATACATGAAAGCCATTATTACCTACGAGGGCATCCAACGGATAGAGACATTGCCTATGCCTCGTGAGGCTCTGCGTGAGGCGTTATTAAATGCCTGCATCAACAAAGACTACGCAGAACATTCTCCCATTCAAATCCGCGTGTATGAAAACAAATTGGAGATAATAAATGGTGGGGTATTACCCGAAGGGTGGACTGTGGAAACCTTATTGTCTTCTCATCGAAGTATGCCTTACAACCCTGATATAGCCAACACATTCTTCCGTGCAGGTGAGATTGAGGCATGGGGACGTGGTATTGAGCGTATCATTATAGCTTGTAAGAAAGACGGATTTTCCACACCTGAGTTCCGCTATGACGCTTCGGGCATTTGGACTATATTCAATTTTGAGTATCCTGAAAGGGCAACTATCCAAGACGACCAGAGGACTACCCAAAAGACTACCCAAAAGACTACCCAAAAGACTACCCAAAAGACTACCCAAAAGGGTATGCAAAACCTAACAGAACAACAGCAAGCTATACTTTCATTCTTAAAAGAACACCCAGAAGCAACTCGAAAAGAGATAAGCGAGAGTCTTTCTAACATTACAGAAGATGGCGTAAAGTACAATCTTTCCCGACTTCAAGAATTTGGCTTACTGAAACGTGTAGGAGGCAGGAAACAAGGATATTGGCAGATTATAGAATAAAGAGCTATGGACGATTGGGAAGAATTAGAAAGTTGGCATGAGGATTTAAGGACATGGGAACGCTTTCAAGATGAACTTGAAAAGATAAATGAAGAAAATCTATACGAAATGCGGGATTCTCAGAATAGAAAACTATCTTTGCAACAGGAAACATCCACGAGACCTTGTGCAAAACAAAGCAATCCAAAGATGGAGCAATAGCGGGAGATTACCTCTTTAGCTAAGATATACATCAAAGATATTCAGCTACTTATCGTTAGATTACGATTCCTGGTGGCCACAGATTGAAACCCAAGACTTCTTTCCGTTCTTATCCAGAACTTATCCCATGGCAATTGGCGGCATATTGGATTCTTACTCCAATACAGCACAAGGATTTTCATGCCAATGGAGAGAAAATCCTTCCGAAGACAAAGCGAGTGTCTGGTTCATTCCGGATTTGAAGCGAGCCCAACAAGGTCAACTCAAGATAGAGCCAGCTTCAGATTACCAGTTCCAATCTATCTCACCGGAAAGCTCATCCGGTTATCTGATTGTAGAGCCAACAGGGAAAAACAGTCTCAGACGTTTGTCAATCCAATACTGACATAAAGAGATTCAATCAGGCGGAGAAAGCCAGACCGAAAGCGTTTGTTCCGTTTTTCAAGCCTGATTGGCCCAATCCGTTCCTTTTTCGTTTATTTTCTCTGTTTCAAATGCCTGGTTTTCTTTTACAGAATATCGTATCTTTGAATCAATAAATCGAAATAACATGAAGAAACGGATAAACATAACACGCAAATGTATTTTATTGACCGCTGCATGCGGATGGTTCTCTATCAGCCAGGCACAACAGATGTCGTGTGTTGCCCGGAATGATTGTGGTGTAGAAGGCGCCCAGCCTTATTTGATCAAAGGAGAGAACTACACGCTCCCGGAGAAGTTTACAGGTAGTAAAGAGGCCCTTACCTGTAACTTCGGAGGGACTGTTATTTATGCCTTCAACCAGATGGACATTAACGCAGCATATCAGCTGGAAGTTGTTTACCTGGCAGACAGCGAACGGGAACAGCGAATCGTTGCCGACGGAAATGAAGTTCAGGCTCCTGTTGTTCTCCAGGCAGGGAAGGAACAAAGATATCGGATCGACTTACCGAAGAAAGCGTATGCTTACGGACAGTTGGTTCTCGTATTCGAAGCCTTGAAAGGGCCGAACGCCTTGGTTTCGGAAGTGAATCTATATACGAACAGTTCCCTGAAGACTGTTCCGTTCGAAGGAGATAAGAAAGCGGACTTGGTTCATACACAAAGTTACGTAGTTGACACGACGGTTTGTGCCGAAAAGGTGCTTCCGGTTTATTCGGTCAAGCCTTCACAAGTAACGGGAGTCTATCAACCGTTGATGTCGTTGAACGGAACCTGGCAATTCCATGAGAAACCGGCTCCAGACTTCTATCAATCATTCCAGACAGACAAAGGATGGAAGCCAATTACCGTCCCAGGTGAATGGTCCATGCAAGGATTCCAGGTGGACTCGGCTACTTTTGCCGGATATCAAACCCGATTCTCGTTGCCGGCCGACTGGAAAGGGAAACAAATCAAGCTTCGTTTCGACGGAGTTTCCAGTGAATCAATTGTTTATCTGAACGGAAAAGAAATAGGTTCGCACATGGGCGGTATGACTGCCTTCGAGCTGGATATCACTCAGGCTTTGCAACCGGGCGATAATATCTTGTCTCTTCGGGTACGAAGTGAGTCGTTGGCAGATATGTTAGGCAGTCTGACCCAATACGCAGCACACCAGTTGGGTGGTATCACCCGAAAGGTTACCTTGATGGCTGTCCCGAAAGTACATCTATCCGATATGCGGATTCTGACAGACTTGGATGCGGATTATCAGGATGCCGAGTTGAAAGTCTATACAACTGTTACGAATCAGAGTGACCAGCCACAGAAAGATATTCATCTTCAGTTAACCATCGACGGACTGCCGGTGGATCTGCATGCGCCTGTTCCGGAAATAGCTGCCGGTGGTTCATGGAGTGGTTGGATCAGCGGAAAAGTATCAAACCCGCAGAAATGGGATAATGAGCATCCGCATTTATATACTTTGCAGACTTCTTTGCATCAGGGAGACGAAACCCTGGAAATCACTGAGAAACGGTTTGGTTTCCGGGAAGTGGAACTGAAAGGAAACCGATTATTGGTAAACGGTGTTCCGGTCAAGCTCCGGGGCGTCTGTCGGCACGAGGTTCATCCGCTGACAGGACGCGTGATGAATCCGGATTTAGTACGGAAAGACGTGGAACTGTATCGGAGCGGAAACTGTAACTTCATCCGCACGTCGCATTATCCGCCTTGCGAAGAATTACTGGAAGTATGTGATGAGTTGGGTATGTTTGTCGAAGTGGAATCGCCTGTCTGCTGGATCGGGCATCATGCCAACGAGAATTGGAAACGTCTGAACTACCGTGACCCGAAATACTACGCGTATGTCTTGCAAGCCAACATGGAGACCATTCATTTCTACCGGAATCATCCGTCCATTCTATTCTGGTCGATGGCCAACGAATCGTATTGGAACAAGGAGTTTGCCCAAGTGGAAGTCTATGTAAAGAAAGCCGATCCGTCGCGTCCGCATACCTTCCACGATCAGGCGTATGGAGGTTTCAATAATCAGGGAAGCACGGCTCCGATTGCGAATATCCATTATCCGGGACCGGACGGATATAAAGTAGCGGCAAAAAGCGAACGCCCCATGATCTATGGCGAATATTGTCACCTGAATGTTTATAACCGAAGCGAACTGGTTACCGATCCGGGTATCCGAAGCGACTGGGCTTTGGCCTTGGCTCCGACTTGGGAGAATATGTATCAGACTCCGGGCGTGTTGGGAGGTTCTATCTGGTCGGGAATTGATGATATTTTCCAAATGCCGAACGGAGATGCCGTGGGATACGGACCATGGGGACCGATTGACGGTTGGCGTCGCCCGAAGCCGGAATACTGGGACATGAAGAAGATTTACAGTCCGATCCGGGTGAAGACGACAACGTTATCACCAGCCTCCACATTTACCGTCGAAGTGGAAAACCGTTATACATATACCAACCTGAATGAACTGCGGATCAACTGGCAGTTCGGCGATGAGAAAGGAGTGGCTTTCGTGGATTGCCCGGCCGGACAGAACGGACAGTTTACCATCGACGTGCAACATCCGGAACAGGCCAACGGATTATATCTTTCGTTTGTCGATCCGCGTGGATTCGTAGCCGATGAATACCGGATTCCCGTAGGAGAACAATCCCAAAATGTATGGACAATTCCTTCAGCACTGCCAACTCGCCTGAAGGAGAAGAAAGACCGGTATCTTGTATCAGGACCGCATTTCACCTGCGAAGTAAGCCGGACAAACGGACAGATTCTCTCGTTGAAGAAAGACGGCAAGGAATGTCTCGTCGGTGGTCCGTGGCTGATGGCGCTGCCATTGACAGGTGGAGGCTGCTATCCGAATCATAATGCGAATACACCTATCTTCAACGATCTGTGTACTGAATGGACGGTTTCTTCAACCGAAGCCCGGACCGAAGGGGAAGATGTCTGCATCACCGTACAAGGTTCATACAAAGAATTCAAAGGGAACTATACTTTGCGTATCAATGCCAGCGGAGAGATAGCAGTCAGCTACACATTCGAAGCACTGCAGGACGTGAATCCGCGTCAATGGGGTTTAGTCTTCGAAGCTCCGGCATCGTTCGACCGTACTTTCTGGCGACGAGATGGTTTATGGACGGTTTATCCCGAAGATCATATCAGTCGTCCGGTAGGAGAGGCGGCGTTGTTCTATACAGGTCTGCCGGAAACCATTCATCCGCGGGTAAAACCTTCATGGGCCTGGAGCCGCGACTTCAACGAGTTGGGAAGTAACGATTTCCGTTCTACCCGCCGGAATATCTGGTATGCCGGACTGAAAAACGAGGATGGAAACACCGTTACTGCCGTATCGGAAGGTCATCAGCACTGGCGCTCGTGGTTACAGCAAGACCGGATCCGCTTCCTGGTAGCCGACTTTGTCACTCCGGGCGACGAGATGTTCCTCAGCAGTTATTACGCACCTTACCGCAAACCCCTGAAAACAGGAGATTCCATTGGCGGAAACATACGCCTGGTCGTAGGAAAATAAATTGCATCAGCTTACAACTGCTATAAACGTCAAAAGGAAGTGTGCTAAAGTCTATATTTTAAGCTCATCTATTTTAGCACATTTCCTTTCCTCTTTAAATAGGATTTAAAGCGATATCTAATACTGAACTTCCCTCTCTTTTATTCCCAATGCCACTAAAACTAAGAATCCTTATAAAATAAATTTGTAATATTAACATCACATTGATGAAACCTTCCACCTCTTACTTTGCTATCAGTTTAGAACAGTAATTAATAATTGGAGTGTATGAATGTTAATTCAAAAATTGTTAGGTTAAGTAAAATATTGCTGCTTTTGGGATCTTTGCAAGGATTCCCGAATGTTTTTTCCGCTAATACGGGAAACTTGGTTAGCAAACAAAAAGACACGTATCTAATTGCAGGAAAAGTAGTAGATGCAAATGGAGATCCGATGGTGGGTGTGAATATCGTAGAGAAAAACACTGTAAATGGAATTATAACAGATATTGATGGTAATTTTTCATTATCCGTTTCTCCCAATTCCATTTTGCAAGTTTCTTTCATTGGGTATCAATCAAAAGAAATTAAACTGAATGGAGAAAAAGAAATTAAAATTACCCTACAAGAAGATTCACATAATCTTGATGAACTCGTAGTAGTTGGGTATGGAACTCAAAAGAAGGTAAATTTAACAGGGGCAGTTTCACAAGTGACAAGTGAAGTTTTAGACAATCGCCCCGTCCCCAATCTAACCCGCGGTTTACAAGGTTCCATTCCAAACCTGAATATAAAAATGGTTGATGGTAGTCCGACCCGTAAAGCCAGTTACAATGTCCGTGGAACTACTTCGATTGGAGCTGGAGGTAGTGCACTTGTCCTTATTGATGGAGTAGAAGGAGACCCGAACATGATCAACCCAAATGATGTAGAGAGCGTCTCTGTACTAAAAGATGCTTCTTCTGCTGCTATTTACGGATCAAGAGCCGCGTTCGGTGTTGTTCTGATTACAACTAAAAAACCTCAAAAGGATAAAATCAGAGTAGATGTAAGTAGTAATTTCTCAATTAATCAACGAACCGTAACACCTAATATCATTACTTCAGGTTACGAATGGGCCAAAAATTTTGATGAAGCCTTTAATGCATGGTACGATTATAAATCCCATCCTATTTCAGTCAATAATATTTTTCCATTCTCAATGGAATATTTGGACGAACTAAAACACCACAGCGAAGATCCTTCTCTACCGGAAGTTGTATTCAACGAAGAAAAAGGTCGATATGAATATTTTGGAAATACGGATTGGTACGATGTAATTAATAAGAAAAATATTCCATCCACTGAACAAGCAATAAGCGTATCCGGTGGATCTGAAAAAGTCAATTTCCTAATCTCCGGACGTTATTATTATCAAGATGGTATTTTTAATTTTAACCCAGACAAATATAACAAATACAATTTACGAGCAAAGGGAGATTTACAAGTAACTAACTGGTTAAAGTTATCAAACAATTTCGAGTACAATAGTTATACCTATAAATACCCAATGTTTGCTGATGGAGACGGTAATATTTGGAGGCAATTTGAACATCAAGGCTATCCAATGGCAGTATTGACAAATCCGGACGGAACTTATACCCATACAGCCGTTTACACTGGTGTCGCCGTATATAAGGAAGGCTCTAGCGGTTCTGATTTATCAAATTTCCAAATACGGAACACCATAGGATTGGAAGCAAAAGCATTACAAAACAAACTGACATTCAAAGGAGATTTTACCTATTCAAAAACATCCCAAGAAGAAACTCGTCGGAACAACTATATAGACTATAGTATAGCTCCAGGACAAACTGCCCACTTTGGAAAGAGCCAATTGCGAAAGTATGACCAAGACATCACATATTATAGTTCGAATATCACAGGTGAATATTCTGATACATTTGCCGATAAACATGACTTTCATGTCTTACTAGGATATAATATAGAATCCTCATCAACACACAATTTGAATACTAGTCGTGACGGATTGCTATCTGAAGACAAACCAGATTTCAATCTAATGGATGGATTAAACTACTCGATCACAGGTGGAGGATCAGAATGGGCTTTTTTAGGCTTGTTTTATCGTCTATCTTATGCTTATGATTCTCGCTACTTATTTGAATTCAACGGACGTTACGACGGCTCTTCTAAATTTCCAACAGACCAACGTTTTGGATTTTTCCCGTCTATTTCAGGCGGATGGCGCATATCAGAAGAATCGTTTATGTCTCCTGCAAAAAGTTGGTTAGACAATTTAAAATTAAGAGCTTCTTGGGGTTCATTGGGAAATGGAAACGTATCTCCATACCGTTACATGGAAATCATGAACGTAGCAAAAACATCAGTAGTATTGGAAGGTGTACAAAAAACATATACTTCTCTACCAGCTGTTATCCCTGATGGTTTAACTTGGGAAAAATCTACGACTTTCGATATCGGTATGGACATGAACGTCTTGGAGAACCGGTTAGGTCTTGTTTTTGATTGGTATAACCGCAATACAACGGATATGTTTACATTGGGACAGCCTTTGCCTAATGTATTCGGAGCAACGGTTCCATACGGGAACTATGCAGATATGAATACCAAAGGTTGGGAGATAACTTTAAGTTGGAATGATCAATTCGACTTGGCAGGAAAACCTTTTAAATATAATTTCACAGGGTCTTTATGGGATAGCCGCTCACACATCACTCGTTACAATAACCCAACAAAAACTTTAAGTGCAACTTATTATGAAGGATGTGAAGTCGGTGAAATTTGGGGATATGTAACAGAAGGATTCTTTACAGACGAAAACGATATCGCCAACCATGCGGATCAAAGTTTTTTACAAAATTCAAATAACAAAGTATATCTTCCAGGAGACCTTAAATTTGCTGATTTGAACGGAGATAATAAAATTAATTCCGGTAAAAATACAGTAGATGATCCGGGAGACCGTCGTATTATTGGTAATAATTCTCCGAGATATCAATTCGGATTTACGGTAGGAGGTTCTTGGGGAGGTTTCGGTTTGTCTGCGTTCTTCCAAGGTGTTGGCAAACGGGATTGGTATTTCGCAGGAGAGGCCGGACTGTTTTGGGGACCTTACAATCGCCCTTATGGTTATCAGCCTGTAAAAATGATGGAAGATATATGGAGCGAAGAAAATCCAGATGGTTACTTTCCTCGTTTTAGAGGTTATACCGCTTTAAATTCGAATCGTTCTTTAGGTGCACCTCAAACTCGTTATCTACAAGATGTCAGTTACATCCGCCTAAAAAGCTTAACACTCGACTATACATTACCGAAACAGTTTATTTCAAAAGCCGGGTTAGTAAATGCTAAAGTATTTTTGACTGGACAAAATCTTTGGACTGCATCTGGATTATTTAAACATACTGACAATTTTGATCCAGAAGTCATAGAGAACCCTCAAGGAGATTTGACAAATGGAAGTGGGCAAGGTTATGCTTATCCTATGCTTAAATCATATACAATTGGTATTAATTTAACTTTCTAATTTTTCAACTTATGCACACGAAAACAATAAAAAAAATATACACATGGGGAAGTGTCACATTCTTATCTTTATTGATAACTTCTTGTGAGTCGTTTTTGACAAAAGAGCCCATGGATAAATTAATTCCTTCTTCTTTTTTCAAAACAGAATCAGACTTGTCTCTGTACACCAATTCTTTTTACCAGAAAATGATACCAAGTGCCCTAACGGTAACTACAGCTGATGAAATGGGAGATTATACTTCCAAAAATCAATCACCCATGTTTATCTCTGGGGCTTATACTTCAGTAAACGAAGGTTCTTGGAATTGGGCAAACCTGCGAAACATTAATTATTTCCTAGAGCATTGTAACAATCCTGAGATTCCAGAAGAAGCGCGGAATCATTATATTGGAATCGCTCGATATTTTCGTGCCTCTTTTTATTATGACATGGTAAAAAAATTTGGAGATGTTCCTTGGTATAGTAAAACTTTAGCTGTAGATGATCCAGATTTATATAAACCTCGTGATCCACGTGTGAATGTTATGGATTCTGTTCTTGCTGATCTAAATTTTGCTTGCACCTATATAAAAGACACGAAGGACGAAACATCGTCAACTGTAACTCGCCAAGTTGCATTGGCCTTGAAGTCTAGAATCTGTTTATTTGAAGGGACATTCCGGAAATATCATAAAGAATTAGGATTACAAAATTCTGCTAATGATTGGTTAAAAGAGGCAGCCGACGCTGCAAGACAAATAATTGATAGTCAAAAATATACAATCTATAATACAGGTAATCCTGAGAAAGATTATCGAATGTTGTTTACTTCTGAAAATCCTGTTTCTGAAGAAGTCCTGTTGGCTGTCGTATATAATAATGCTCTACGACGTTGGCATGAGGTCACTTGGAAATTCAATAGCGCAACTTATGGTTCACGGTGGGGGTTGAATAAACAGTTTATTAACACCTATCTGATGAATGATGGAAGTCGTTTTACCGATCGTCCGGGATATGATACTATTCAATTTGTACGAGAAATGAAAGACCGCGATTGTCGTTTAGCACAAACCATTCGTTCTTTAGGATATAGACGAAGCGACGGTAGTGCTGCTCCTCCTAATTTTGGATATACATTCACAGGTTATCACATTCTGAAATTTAGCCTAGATGATAAACGCTTGGACGGAGTCGCAGAGTCTTATAATTCCATTCCGTTAATCCGTTATGCCGAAGTTTTACTAAACTACGCAGAAGCAAAAGCAGAACTAGGAGAAATGGATGAAACAGTTTGGAATGAAACTATCGCTCCGTTACGCCAGCGAGCTAATGTAAACGCAGCCGTGCCAACGGTAGCAGATTCTTATTTACAAAAGGTTTATTTCCCAGAAATATCAGACAAGTTTCTGTTGGAAGTAAGACGAGAAAGAGGTATAGAACTCGTATACGAAGGCTTAAGATATGATGATTTATTACGTTGGAAAAAAGGGAAATTATTAGAAATGCAGTGGAGAGGCATTTATGTTCCAGCAAAAAACCTACCAATGGATTTAGACGGGAATGGAACTCCTGATGTTGCCTTTGTTGATGAAGTCCCTGAAGAAAAAGTTCCAGGAGTTATTTATTATGTGATTGACGGCAGTGCCTCTCGGTTGACTGAAGGTAATAAAGGTTTTGTAACTTGGCGTGATGATGAAGTACGTACGTTTGAAGACAAAAAGTATTATCACCCTATTGCAAATACTGACATCGTACTAAATCCTCAATTAGAGCAGAATAAAGGTTGGGAATAACTTTCGTATAACAATTAAACAATATACACAATGAAAAAAAGTCTTATTATTGGAATATCGGTTGTTTCTTTATTGAGCGGCATACAATCCGGGAAAGGGCAAGAAATCTCTGCAAGAAAATTCAATCCACAGACCGTAGTTGCTTATCCGAAACAATCAGGTAATATTTTAACGGAAAGTCGTGAACCTCTTCGTTTGCCAGAAGTCGAAGGATATCAGGTATTAAAATGTGATCTCCACATGCATACAGTTTTTTCTGACGGATCAGTCTGGCCCACGACCCGCGTAGAAGAAGCTTTTCGTGAAGGACTTGATGCAATTGCCATCACTGAACATTTGGAATTTCATCATCTGCATGCCCCAGATGTAAATGCAGAAGAAAATCTTAACCGGGAATATGAAATTGCTAAAACAACAGCCCAGCATTTAGGCCTTCTGTTAATTCCAGGAGCTGAAGTGACACGAGAAGTTCCTGCCGGACACTTCAATGTGATTTTCATGAAAGATGCAAATCTACTTAAGAAGTTCATTAACGAATCTAACCGCCGTGATACAACGACTTTAATGGAAACATTACAGGCCGCTAAAGATCAGGGCTGTTTCATCTTTTGGAATCATCCTTCTTACCAACATCCAAAAGGAATCGCCGAATGGTTTGATATCCATGAACGTTTGTACCAAAAAGGATTGATTATGGGAATCGAAGTCGCCAATTCAAATATGTATATACCTCTAGTCCAAAAATGGGCCGAAGACAAAAAACTGACAATGCTCTCAAATAGCGATTATCATAACTCTGTTTGCATGCAACAAGGTTGTTATCGTCCAATGACCTTAGTATTTGCCAAAGAACGTTCATTAAATGGAATTCGGGAAGCTTTGGAAAAACAACGGACTGTTGCTTTTGCCCAAAATTATTTGTACGGAGAAGAGTCTTTACTCAATAGTTTATTTAAGAATTCCCTAAAGATTCGTTGCCTTAGTTCAAACGAGAAACAATCTATCATACAAATAGAGAATCTTTCTGGATTAAATTTTGATTTGGAAGTATCAGCGAATGATTCTTACCGCCCAAGAACTCCAGATTGCCTATTGATGGGAGGAAAAACTATCACTATTGTATTAAACCATGTTCAAAAAAGAGTAACTCCAAATGGTACTTTCAAAGTAAAAGTAAAAAATCTAGTTCCACATGCAGGTTCTACTTTAGATACTGAAGTTTCGTTCTAAATAAAATTAGAGAGGAAACGAATTCACGCCATATTCCACTTTTTAAATTGGTCTATAAATCAATTTAAAAGGTGGAATTTTCTGCAATCTGCTCATTTAAGGCGAAGAAACAATAAAAAGATTATTATTACTCAATAAAAAGGTACATTTGTTCGGATGCTTATCCTCCGCCGCCACATTTATCATTCTTTAGGGAAGAGGGGCGGGCAGAGTAGAGGAAATTCGGTATCTTTGAAACTTCAAAATCAAAAGAAAATCATGGAAAACAAACTAGAATATACCGTGCGGTTGGAACCGGCGGGTATCGAACGGAGAGTTCCACATGGAACATCATTGGGGCAGATTGTCGGCGAGCAAGGCGTGGACTTTGCCTGCGGCGGACGAGGTGTCTGCGGCAAATGCCGGGTGGAACTGCTGAAAGGAGAAGTGGAACTGACCGAATGGCATCGCACACTGCTGGAACGACAAGGATTATCGCCCGCGTCTTGGCGGCTGGCATGCCTCAGCCTGGTGACGGACGATCTGACCATCCGTATTCCGCAAGGCGAACAGCAAATCCTGACCGACGAGACGGAAATCCGGCTGGGAGAG